>RRZU010348117.1_pt1 | contig 11699 bp, 11 predicted proteins | sample 2165561 | NCBI WGS metagenome assembly RRZU01 (sample SAMN10456909, study PRJNA506462) | wastewater metagenome | isolation source: wastewater sludge | place: USA: Moscow, Idaho | reverse complement strand
TTTTATCTTGTGTATATAGAAATCGTCGTAAAAGATTAAACCTGCGGTTTAATTTACTTGCTGGCATATACAATTTAGATTGGGTGAAAGATAAACAATTAAATTGATTGAAAAATGATTTATGAAGGAAGTCTAATATTAATAAAAGAATATATGAGTATGAGTGGTAATGAATATCAAATGCTAAAGGTACAGATACTGTGGCACACTTGTATCAAGAATTGTTCATTCGAGTATGGATTGCAGAAATAATGGGCAATCTTATGAATGAAAAAAAGACTGTGGCCAACACTAAAGCCTCTTTTTTTATAGGTGGGTAAATTGGGGTAAATGAAATCTAAAATAAGCATAGGAATTTAAGTAGTTATAAGCTCTGTTAAACAGCCACCATCTCTGTTTTAGTAGTTTGCCCAAGACAAAATGAAAATTTAAGAAATAAAATAATTTTTACAACTTATGACATGTCCTGTCATTTTTGTGTCTTATCTTCAATTTATTAGTCATTTTGATCAAAATTTTAAATTTACAAGGCAAATTGGAAGGACATTAGTATGACAATAAGCTCTGATCCATTTACCAATAAACATAGAAAGAAGGCTTTAAAGCGTATTTTTAGAGCTTTAATAGTGGGAAAAATAAAGTGGGCTGAATTAAAGAAGTTCTATTTAGCAATGTTGCATCTAGAACGTTATTTAGAAAGATTAAACATTATTTAAATTAAAATTAAAATAATATTTTTATGTGATTTAGTGTAAAATTTCGTTTGTTTAATGTGGTATATTTCAAACATATCGAAATTTTAAAAGTTCGATATATGTATTAAATAATTAGAGAAAATTTATGCAACGTGATGATTCTATTCATGAGCGTTTAGCCGACCGATTAGCCAATATTTTAACAAAGTTAAATATGGGGTATCAGTTAAGTATAAAAGAGCTAGCATCTGAATTTGGGGTAAGTACACGTACAATTTCGAGAGATTTTGATCGTCTTAACGCTTATTTACCGTTGTTACAGGATGATGAAAATAAAAAATTTTATCTAGATTCAAATTATTTGGGAAAAATTGCTCCAAAAGATATCCGTAATTTTGCTCAGCTTTCAGGAATTAGCCATTTGTATCCATCATTGGATATGTCTTTTCTACGTGAACTTTTAGATACTCGAGCACAACAGATTTATAGTGCTAAAGGTTACTCTTTTGAAGATGTAAGTCAGTTTAAAGAGTTATTTAAGGTTGTTGGAAAAGCGATTCAAGAACATAGGCAAATTGGTTTTGTATATAAAGGGGAGCCTCGACTTGTTCAACCTTATCGTCTGATCCATCATCATGGCAGTTGGTATTTGGCTGCGGTGCGAAAGGACCAATTGCGTACTTATCGTATTTCACATATCCAGCTTACGCAGTCTCCACATGAATACTCTCAATTTGTCCCCGAGCCAAATATTGTAAAACTCGTAGAAGATGATGACGGCATCTGGTTTGGGCAGGATAAACAGGAAATCATTTTATCTGTTGATAGTCAGGTTGCATTTTATTTTAAGCAGAGATCGATATTGCCCGAGCAGCAAATAGTAAAAGAATTAAATGATGGTGGATTGCTGGTTTCTTCTAAAATTAATCATGACATGCAGTTGTTGCCGTTAATACGATTTTGGATTCCACATTTAAAAATAGTGAATCCTGAAGGGTTACAGGAAGAGCTGGAAATAGATTTAAAAAAATACTTAGCTATATAGGGTGAGAAAAAGAGGGCTGCGTTAATTAGAGTTATATAAAGATGATGAATGTTAAAGCATTAATTATGAAATTTTTTAAAAATTAAAGATGGCATTAGTAATGAAAAAAATGATTAAAGAACTTTTTAGTGTTGGGAATGAAAAACAAATATCAGATATTGAAGACAATATTGTGAGTTTGGAAAAAGCTAGAGAACGGTTGAAAAAATTTCAAACAGAACGTGAGGAAAATAGCATTGTTGAACATCCTTTTGAAAAAGAAGAGAGTCTTAATTCTGTTTTTCAGATAGTACAGCCAATCGTTACTCTAGATAATGATGTGGTTTTATCGACAGCAACTCGTATTCACTTAGATGAAGGATTGGCTAAGTTAAAATTTCATAAAACAATATATGAAGACTGGAATTTCAGTAGTGTAGATAAACAGGGACGTAGCGTTATTCTAAATTTCTATGGTGCTCCAGGTACTGGAAAAACTCTTACAGCAGAGGCTTTCGCTGGAAGTTTAGGTCAACCAATTATTAAATTGGGCATAGCTGAATTAGAAAGTAAATTCATGGGGGAAACCTCAAAAAATATTCAAGCTGTATTTAAAGCAGCGACTGAAGCAAATGCGGTTTTATTCTTTGATGAAGCAGATACATTATTGGGAAAACGTTTATCTTCGGTAACACAGGGAATAGACAATGAGGTGAATGCAATGCGTTCAACTTTATTGATTGAACTTGAACGTTTTAATGGTATTGCTATTTTTGCGACTAATTTTGCGAAAAATTACGATGAAGCTTTCAGAAGCCGTATCAGTCACCACATCCATTTTGATTTGCCTGATTTAGAGGCACGCAAAAAACTTTGGGCGAAAATGTTGGTTGACCAAATTCCTTTACTAGAGTCTAAAGATGAATTTATACAAACCGCATCGGACTTATCTGATGGATTCTCTGGAAGAGAAATACGTACCTGTATGAGATTAGTTCTTCCAAAAGCCTTGTTAGAAGCTGAACAGAAAAATGAAGATCCAAAAGTTAAATTAGAGCAATTACAAGAAGTAATTGGTCGTATAAAGCAAGCCAAAGTTGAAGTTGCAAATAGTGAAACGAAATTAAGTGCTAAGGAAATTAGTACAGCGAAATCATTATTGGGTGTAAATAAATAATCAGGGGGTAAAAATGGGCTTTTGGAGTTCAGTGGGATCAGCAGTTTCATCAGCTGCTAGAAGTGTCAGTTCAGCAGTATCTTCCGTAGGTAGAGGAATCTCATCTGCAGCAAGTGCAGTATGGGATACAGCTAAAAGTGCTGCAAGAAAGGCTGTGGATTGGATGGCTGATGAAGCTGAAAACTTCGTAGGGAAGGTGAAAGATGTATGGAAAATGGCAAAACCTTGGGTAGAGAAGATAGCTCCCTATATTTCCAAAGGTATCGCATTGCTCCCATTCCCTTGGGCTGGAGCTGTTGCAAAAGCTGTAGAAAAGGGAATTCAGGCACTTTTAGCATTAGAGAATAGCCCAATCTTGAAAAAGGTTGAACAAGCTATTATCTGGGCTTCTAATGCTGCCAAACATTTTAGAGAAATGTACCTGACACCTAAAGATGTTAAGGAAGCTGAACAGCGCCAAAAAGATTTACAAGAAGCAATGGATGCGATGAAAACTGAGGAACAGCGTCAGTCTATTCGTTTTGCAGCTGTGATTAATGATTATGTTCTAGTCCAAACACATATCCAAGAAATTTTAGAAAAAGATACAATTCAAGATTTTTCACATTATCTGCGTTTGCGTGCAACGCAAAAATTATTAAGAGCTGCGGAGAAAACTTTAAATACTGCTCGAAATTTAGATGAAATTACCGCTGATGATTCATTTTTATTACGTATAGGGGCTGATTTACTGGCTGAAAATGCAAATTTAACCGATGCTGATGCAGAAAAGCTAGATAGTATTATTAAGCGTCGTTTCAGTGGTAAGTCATTAATTCCCTTTGTATTCGAGGAATTAATTTGTGCGTGGGAAACTAAACTTCAAAATATGGAAGCGAAGTGGAAGCAAATGAACAAAGAAGTTGCATCATTAAAGCGAAAAGTTAAGCAACTTGAAGTCAAAATGCAAATTGAATCATTAACTGCAAATGAAGAGGTTGAATTAGTTAATTTAAAAAATGATGCCAAAAATACAGCTTACCAATTGACTCAGCAAGCTGAAGAAAACCGGGCGATGCAAAGCTATGTTCATGCTGCGGAAGGTTTCCTACAAGTACTAGAGAAGTCAGCTGAGCAATTTGAAGAAGAAGGACGTGATTACATTGTCGATGATGTGGCAACTGTAGGGCGCCTACTTATTGAATGCGCACAAAATGGTAAACAGTGGAATGAATTGACAGAAGAAGAACAAAGTTTAATTACAGATTATGCAAATATTTTTGCTGAAGATAGTAAAAAGCGTACTCAAGAGTTAGTTGAGGCAGAGGTTTAATCTATGGAAATTTTGAGCTTCTTACTCCCTTTTCATTTGTCACCATTTAAACTTGATATATTGCCTAGCATATTCTTTGTTGTTATTTGGGGATTATTCTTCTTCACTATTTTTAGAGTTTACCAAACCGCAAAATCAGAGAATTGGGAAAATAACTGGTATGGTGGTAATAAAAACAATAAATCTAAAAAACTGGATGCTGAGCATGGCTCTGTCATGGAAATCAGTGAAGCTGTTGCAACTCCAGCTGAAAAGTTAGCAGATATTATGCCTGGCATGATTCTGATTATTGGTCTGTTGGGAACATTTTTAGGTTTAGGCCTTGCCTTAGATAAAGCATCTTCAATTTTAACGGGGGCGAATGCATTAAGTAATATGGATGCATCGATGGCCAACCTTATGCAAATGCTTGAGGGCTTAGGTACCAAATTTAAAACTTCCACTTGGGGTTTACTTGCTTTTATTCTTTTAAAAGTGATTTTATCTAAAAATGGTTATGAAGAACGCCGCTTACGATGGTCAATTGAAAAAGTGAAAAGTGAGCTTGATATTGTTCGTGATCAGAGATTACAAGAGGAGCGCAATAACAACAACAAGCTGATTGATTGTATGCAAAGCATTGCTATGCAATTTGAAAAAACTGTTGCGAAAAATCAATCCACTAATCAAGAGCAACTCAAGCAATTAACTCAGCATACTCAAGACACGATTAAAACTATTCAGCTTAGTCATGATGAACAGTTAAAACAGATGCATTTAAGTAATGAAGATAATGTACGTTCTTTAACTTCACAATCTAGACTTACAGAAAGGTTAATTGAGAATACACAGCAAAATCATGATTCTCATCTAGAACAAACAGGGAAATTTTTATTATCATTTGAGCAAAATAGTAAAGATCATCTTTCATTACTTACTCAAAATCATTCTGTACAAATTGAAACTTTAAACAAACAGTCAACATTGTTGGAAAAGAAATTTGATGTTTTAGCACAACAATCAGTGAGCCTAATCGAATTAGTTGGAGAGCAACATAAAGAAACTGCACAATTACTCCAAGATAATGTAGCTCAAAGTATTCAGACTCGTGATGCTATGGTTGACTTCATTAATAAGAATGAAGAAACAGTTGTTAGACTAGGAAAGGCTGCGGAAGGAATGTCTCAAGCCGCATCGACAATGGGGGAGTCAGCGAGCCAACTACAGACCGTTATTGATAGTTTTAGAAAGAATATGGAAGAAGTGATTTCTTTGATGAAAAAAGATTTGAACTCTACTATTTCCAATATGAATACTAGCTTTAGCCAAAATATGACAAAAATGTCAGACAACTTGAAGTCATCTATTGGTGATATGAGTACAAGCTTCAAGAACAATATGTCTGAAATGTCTAAAGGATTAGGGATAGCGACAAATGATATTTCTAATGCAGTAAATAGTTTATCCACTAGTGTTGATAAGACGATGACTGATGTAACGAATACAATCGGTAAGTCAATGGATATACAAACCAAAGCACAAAGTATATTTACCGAAAGTACAAAGACATTAAATGAATATATTCATGAAATGACTGGGTTAGTTAATAAACTATCTGGTGATATTACTGGTGGATTAAAAGCAGTATCTGAAAGTAATCGTCAAGTTATTGGTCTAGGTAAGCAGCTCACGCGATTAACTGAAACAGTGGAAGGTGTATTTGCTGAATCATTGCAAAGTATCAGTTCGATTACTACTTTAAAACCAACATTGGAAAACTTAGCTTCCAGTATTCAGTTACAAAAAGAGACAGTGGAAAAAATGGAGTCTAATCAACCACAGTCATATGGACGTAAAAATAGTAATATAAACAACAAAGGTAAAAAAGATAATAACTTGATTACAAAAAAATTATTTGGTCTGAATGGAGCAAATAATGAAGGATAAACCAAGCGAATGGGTATCTATTTCAGATCTCATGGCTGGTGTGATGGCCGTTGTAATGCTCCTATTGGTAATGTCAGTTCTGCAAAAAACCTATGCAGAATTAAGACATAAGCAAGAGTTAGAGCAGGGAGGAGCTGCCCAGCAAAAAAGAATTAGTGAGATGTTAACGGATTTAAAGAATTCTGTAGATGAAACAGGAGCGAGTAATTTAATTTCCTTCGATATCGCTGATGGAAAAATCACATTAAAAGAAAATATTTTTAATGTAGGTAGTGCTTGTATTACACCATCGGCAGCTAAAACATTCAAAAGCCTTGATCAACGTATTGTTAGTTTTTTAAAGGAAAATCCGAAAGCTTCAGTTTTTGTTGAAGGCCATACTGATAATTCAGTTGTAAAACAGCCTGTTCTTGACTTTAAGGAGAAATGTACGGTCTATGATGATAACTTTACATTATCTGCGGCTAGAGCAAGAGAAGCTAGAAAACTAATTATTTCAAGTTTAGATTCTAAAGATGCCAATCGGGTTATCGTTGCGGGTTATGGTGACTCTCGTCCTCTAAATGGTATTGATCCATCAGATGGAAGAAATAGACGGGTAGAAATTCAGTTTGCAGTATCAGAAAGTAGTAAATATGAATAAAGATGAAGCTGTAGCTATGATGCAGCAAATACACTTTTTTAATGATCAGTTTCATGATAGCGAGAATCAACTACATTTAAAAGATTTTCATGCGTTAATGCGGACGAGTAAAAATCGTTGTCAGTTGATGCTGTTAAAGTTTGCCTCCCCTGAACTGGTTTGGATTCGACCAGATTTAAATCAGCTTCACCAAGAGTGGTCATTGGGGTTATATGGTTTTCCTGATGAATATGCGCGTCATATTCCGTTGTATATTTTGCAGCAGGGTTTATCAGAAGAGCTATTAGAAGCTTGGAATATCAAATAATTTTAAATTTTGAGGGTTTTATGGATTTTTTATCCTTTTTTTTTAGTTCCTTTATTAGTAAGGTTCCTGTAATTGGAGTCTTTATTCTTGGTTTGATCGGAATATCTTTCATTGCTTGGTTTATCTCTTTAAAGCAAAAAAAACTGACTATTTTTTCTCAGTATGCTCCTACAATTCTAACCACTGCAGGACTTTTAGGGACGTTTGTAGGTTTAACAATGGGTCTGCAAGGGATTCAATTTAATGATGGAAATATAGATGTTCAGTCATTTGCAGGCTTAATGGAAAAACTTAAAGCTGTCTTTGTATATGCTTTGAGTGGTGTAGCCTCGTCTTTGTTGTTTATGCTTCTAAATACATTTGTTTTAAAAGCACAAAATCAAAAACATTTATTAGAACGTCAGGATTTACAAGCTAAAGCAAAACGTCATAACCAAGATTTATTAGAAATCCAAAGAGGTCAGGAAAATGCTTTATTGCAACTTAATTCTTTGCAAAAAAAGCAGCTTGAGAATCAACAGCTCATGCAGCAAGATATCGCAAAATTACAATTTGATAATGATAATACTCAACTTGCACAGCTCATTAGTCAAGGTGTAGTTCAGGGATTAACGCCTTTATTGTTTGAAATTAAGACCGCAGTTGCTGATCAAGGTACTGAAGCGATAAAAAAGGTTTTAGAAGATTTAAAAACTGAAATTTTATTGCCAATGAATGGAGCATTAAATCAAACCAATATAGCTTTGGAAAATACGACTCAAGCAGTCAAAGATACTGTTAAAGCAATTGAAGCCTCTCAACAGCATAACGAGAAGCTAATTACTGTTGTGGGTGAAGCAGCAGTAAATATGCAAGCTGCAAGTCGAGAAATGCATAGTCTAGTCACTAAAATTGGTGAAACTGTTCAGCATATGGATGATATTCAGAATGAACAAAAACAATCTTTGGATGCATTTAACAAAGAACTTAAAACGAATCTATCAAGTATTGAGCCTGCCATTCAAAATGGTCTAAATCATGCGAAAGAAGCGTTGGAAACTGCAATTGGCGGTGCTTCAGTCTTAATGAGCATTAGTATTAATAGTGCTTCAGAAAAAATGCAAGAAAATATCCAGTTTGCTTCAAATGAAATGGTCACGAATATTAGATCAGTATTGAATGATGCTGGAACAGAGCTAAAAGGAGCTGTTTCACAAGCAACAACAGAGCTTAACACCTCTGTCAAAGCTATTATTCAAGAGCAAAATAAATCAATTCAGGATGTCTTTACAAAATTTGATTATGCACAAACAAAACTTAATGAAATTCTGACTACGTTCTCAGTAGATATGAATGGTCATTTGGATCGTATGGCAACAGAATTAGCAGCTGTTGGTCATAATGCGGAAAATATGATTAATTCTGCATCTGAAAATCTCAAAAATACATTAGGCGATATTGATCAAAAGTTATTAAATACTTCAAGTGAATTAGAAAAGTCGCTTGAAAAATTCCGTATTCAGTATCAAGAATCTTTAACAATTTATTTAAATGAGCAAACTGAAAATCTCAATGGTTTCTTAGATCGTCAAAATGAACAGTTAGAGCAGACAATTGGTGAACAACGTGAAGGTTTAGTTGAGGTAACGAATAGCTTAACCGAACAATTTAAGTTTATGGATGAAAAACAACGCATAGTGAATGAAGAAACTAAAGGACTAATTTCACGTATTGATGGAGTACAAAGCACCATTCTGCCGAAAATACAAAGTATTGCGCAGGAGTTGAGTGTGGGTGAAGCGAAATTAAGTCAAAAGTTAGATCAATCAGCAAAACATTTAACTGATGTTACAGATGCTTTAGGGCAATTAGGACAAGATTTACCTGAAGAATTTGCAAATGCCTTTAAGCAGCTTGATAGTCAATATCAACGCGCTTTCACAGATTTGGATCATGGTTTAAAAGATGCAGTAAACCGTTTAGGCAGTACTGTTGCAGCCTTGGCAGCCGCAATTCCATTGCATGATGCTATGACCCAATAAGCTAAAGGAAAATCCAATGATTGATGAAAATGAATTTTCCGACCACGAAAGTCAATCTGCAACATGGATCGCACTTGCGGATTTGATGACGGGCTTAATGGCGATCTTTCTAGTGCTTTGTATGCTGATGTTGACCAATCAGGATCGTACACGTGTAATGATTATTCAATCTATACAAGAATCCATGAAGGCAGAAGGAGTCAAAGTCGAGATTGATCCCAATACAGGCGATATCAGTATTGCTGAGAATATATTATTTCCTTACGGTTCTGCGCAGCTGTCGACACAGGGTAAAGTTTTTTTAAATGAATTTATTCCGGTATATAGCCATGTACTGTTTAATCGCCTTAGTAAAGAACAGCAAAAGCAAGTTGCAAGAATTATCGTAGAGGGGCACGGCAGCCGAGATAACAATACGAGTTTTGACTATTCGAAAAATATGACCTTAAGTTTGAGTCGTTCAAATGCTGTTGTGCAACATGTAAATAGCATGCCTGTATTTGGAGGAAAACTCCTTTTTTTATTTAAACTTACACCTGTGGGTCGTGGCAATATTGACTCTAAACCTTATGATGATGCGAGTGACCGGAAAGTTGTATTTAAGTTTCAGTTCGCTTCAGAACTATTTGGTGATATTTCAAAAAATGAAATTATAGAAAAAACAAAGCAGCTGAGTGAAAAGTGATGCAAAGAACGAATTTTTTGAGTCATGATCTTTTTGCTTTTGCAGCAAAAGCTAAATTAAAAAGTAAATTCGACGGCATGAAACGTATTGCAGATTTTATCGATTTTCCATTTGATGAATCTCTGATACAGCATCTTGACCCTGAAAAATTATTCGTGGAATTGGTACATTCACCAATTGATCTGCAATTAATTCAAGTTTTTGCATTAATGGGCTGGGACGGTAATCAATGGAAAAGTGTTCAAGGTCGACAAGCCATGAAGCATTGGTGGTTATCTGCATTGGAAAAAGATCGAGAAGGTGAGCCATTATTACGTTTGGTCATGGTGCTACGCAGTGTACTTGCAGATTTAGAGCGCTATCCTGCGCCTAAAGATGTGGTGAAGGTGATGAGAGATATCTTGGAGGAGTTGATTCGAACAGATGAATGGGGTGAGCAAACTGATGTTGATATCTTACAGGCATTAATCTCTGGGGATGCAAAAACCCTAGCAAAAATCGCTATGCGAGAGTATAAGAACGTACTGCAACGGGTGCAGGAAGCTAATTTTCCTAAAAAGCTTCCAATTATTCAGGATGCAAATATTGAATGGTTAAGTTTATGGATTCAGTCGAGTGTGAAGCAACGTCAGGCTTTAGGACAACAATTAAATGCACTGTTAAATAGAAGCCTACCTTTGGAGCTGCAATGTAAATTGGCTTCGAGTATCTTAAATCATAGCTCTTTCTCTGTAAAAAATGAGTTATTAGAACAAAAAGTAAAGGATTATCCTGAGCTCGTCGCTTGGTTATCCGCATGTGCAAGAAATACTGAATTTAAATTAAAACTGACAAGTGAGGAAAGACAAAGATTGGGGTGTTGGACTGGGTTCGGCAACTATGAATCATTACGTCAGATTTTAATGCAAATTGCCCAGAATAGAGAGGATGTGGGGGATTTGTCTAAGACAGCCAATCGTTATATTTTTTGGAAAAACTATCAGGTTTTATTTCAAGAAGCATGGCTATTACTGCCTCATGATTTGTTTATTCAGCAGAAAACCCACCTATCTAATATTAAAGAAATTCAGGGAACCGAATATCCTATTGTAGTATTAAAAATACAAAATTATTTTGTATTCCAATATTTTTTAGGTACAGCGGCTAATAATGATTTATTGATGACGGATGATGTACGTCAAGTTGAACACATTTTAAATCAAAGATTGGTTTTCGAGCATCAGCTACAACAGCTAAACTTGGTCTTAATTCATGATCATTTCTTTATGTGGCAAAGTGATTTGGCCTATACATTGGATCAGCATTTTTCACTTCAAGCAAAAGATCAAAGAGTTTATTTTGCTGAGGGGAAAAATAGTTATAGTTATTATTTAACAGAAGTACAAAAGCCTGATTTTAGACATGAGCGTAAACAATGGAAGAATTTGCCTCAATGGGTAAAACATAGTTTAAAAAATAAATATCCCTCACATATTTATCAAAAAGCAGCTTTAACAGCTCAGCGTTATGATCTGTTGAGCTAGAGCCTAGCTAAAAAAGAGCAATTGAGGTTTTTCTCGGCTATGAGGAACCATTACTGAGGTTTCTCTATACTACTCAAATAGGCATGTGGATCCAATCTTCAGTTTTGTTGAATGGATTAGTGTTATGAAATGTTTATTTAGCTAAAACGTAAAACTTTAGTTACCATCTTGCTTAATATTAGGTGGGATTTTTTAAATCAGATGCCAATTATTTATACGTTAAGTTTCCAAATTCGCCCATTATGGTGATGTGGTTCTAGGATTTTAGACCACGCCTATAAGTGATAATCTACTCCCCAATAAGCATGGGAAATGCTTGTTTTTGGAGTCAACCATGACACGAAGAAAACGTCGTAATCATTCAGCAGAGTTTAAAGTTAAAGTTG
>RRZU010585979.1_pt1 | contig 11700 bp, 3 predicted proteins | sample 2165561 | NCBI WGS metagenome assembly RRZU01 (sample SAMN10456909, study PRJNA506462) | wastewater metagenome | isolation source: wastewater sludge | place: USA: Moscow, Idaho | reverse complement strand
TTGGATAACATAATTGTGTTGAATATGGCTTTTATGAAGCTTCACAATCGCTGCTTGTTTTTGTAGTGACGGTATAGCAATCGGCGTTTGTTCTAACACACTTCGGCGAATACTTTTTGCCATAGTACCTTCGGCATTTTGTTCAAAATATTGTTGGCAGGGTGTTTGATTCAAAAACCATGTCAAGAACTCAGGCGTTACGGACGAATCTTGCAGACGAATGACAAAAAAATGTGGCGATGCGACTGCCTGTATACCATCAGGAATTTCGTCAATTTGTACTGCATAGTTTCGGTTACCACGCGCCACAAATAGAATGTCGCCTGAGCGTAAATAATCGGGTGCTCTTCTACCATTAAGCTCAACCGTTAAACACTCAGACCAATTGATAGGGCTATCAAGTGATACATCTTTCATTTGTACCACTTTAATATTGGAATCGCTTGATTCTTCTATTCTACCCCGAAATGGATAACCAGAAGAAATATAGCATTTTTGAAGTAATGTATTCATAACTGTTTGCATCATTGACTTTGATGTAAAAAATAGTAAAATAAAAGTTGTAGCTTGTCAATCAATTTTTCGCATCATTAGTAATGAAGCATAATATTTATGATAAATTCGCACAAAGGGTTTTCATTAAAAGGATTTAGTATGCAGTACTTCCCTTCTACAGAGTTATCAAAACTAGGTCTAAATGATTGGATTACTAGACTGCAAGATTATTACCTCAGATCCGATGGGCCGTATGGTAATACCCCTATTACTTCCCTTGATGTAACACCTTCGGGTTTAGCTGAAGCGATTGGTATTAGTGAGTATTCAGACAATATGGTGCAAAACGCTTTCATGTCGTTATTCACTAGAAAATCAGTTAGAAAGAACTTAGGTAAAGCTAGTAGAATTGAAGAGGAAGCAAACAAGTCTGATATTATTAAAAAAGGTAATAGAGCATTTCATCAACAATTTCATTATTTAATTCTCTCCTGTCTAGTCGCTGCTACGACAACCAATGTTGGGGATGATATTAATCAATATCGAGAGCGACTAGGAGCTTTGTTGGACGACAATCAAGGTTCTGAGCAAGGTGTTGATGGGATTAATAGTTTATGGCTAGCCTTGTCTAAATGGATAGATGATGAAATCGAAAAAGGAAAAGCATATAGAAAAATTATTCTACCTAAAGATATTGGAAGGATGACACTTATTGGCTATGCAGTAAAGCTGGCCTACCCTTCTAAGGAAGATAGAGTAGAATTAAAAAGAATTATCGAAAACTTTCCAATCAGTGTATTTAAAAACCAATACGAATTTTTAGATAACTTAAGTAATGCAGTATCTCATAGATTATCTGAGCGAATGCAAAGCGATATTGATGAGCTTATTAAGTTATATCGGTGGGATGACAGTGAAAAATTCACTACACATCATATCTGGCGTTTAATTGAGAATATTCTTGTAGAAATTAACAATAGTTCGGATGAACGAGCAAGAAGAACACTTCTTTGGTCTATTACCGCCCGCTTTGGTGGATGGGATAGCGATGAAATCGAATTATCACTTGCTCGTGGTAATAAAAGAGATGACTTACAAACACCTTATTGGTCAGGTGGCATTTCCCAGTTGGTTAAAGTCATAAACCCACCTGTCGTAATTGACCAACTGATTAAAGCTAGGTGTATTATTCTCGCTGAAAGTGGTGGTGGCACATGGGTGCAAGATGACAAACAAATGCCTCATGACAGTACCGTCATTATTCTCAGCTCTGATGAATCAATCATTAGTCGATTTATCGCTAAAACTATCGACAGCGGTTGGCATTGCTCACAAAAAATGTCTCTCCAACAAGCCCTTCAAACTACGGCTGGCAAAGGACTAATCAAAACTGATAATAAATATAAATCAGATATTCAAATCATTGGTGGCATTAGTTTGGGCAGAAATAAATGGCTTTCAAGAAAAGCCTATCTACCTGAAATAGCAACAAAAGCTCATACTCAATTTGAAATCAATCCTCCTATAAAATTTCAACAGAAAGAAACAACCATTTCCTTGCTACAAGAAAATCTTGATGGTGAATTCCGAATAGAACAAGGTATTAATAAAGGTAATAGCACTGCAAAACGTATTTGGTTACTGACCAATTCACCGATTAATCATCAATGGGCATCCAGAAAAAATTATTGTACAGACTCAGAAGAAATTAAATTTGAAACAGATTCAATACTCTTACATGGCAAACAGGTTAAAGATTCAGATAGCCCACAAAACTTTCTATGCGATATCATTGAGGCAATTTATGCTAAGGCAGGAGCAGTTAGGCTAGAAAATGAAATTATTAAAACCATAGAACAAGGTTTACCTGCCAGCAAGCTTTTTAAATATTTAGCATGGGATATTTTACGCTCCTTTGAAGAATCTGGATTTTTAGAACAAGACATTAATTTGGCATGGCGTGGTAGGCTATGGAGAGTTATGCCACCGAGTATCGTTATTACTGGTAATAATACGGCGATTATTGAAGGTGCGGTTGCTAGTAAGGCTTTAGAACTACTGATTGTAGAGGCAAAAAAGCTCAATATTAAAGTTACTGTCGATGCTTCAGTACCTTGGGCAGTGCCAATCATAGGACTATACGGTCAAAACTTTAATCAGTTATCTGAAAATCTAGCTTGGAAATGCACTAATGCGATAAGCTTAGAAATTGATAAAGCACCTGTATGTTGGTCAGCAGAAAAAAGAGATATGACTGGCTATCATCCAAAAAGTATTTGGAATACTCAAAGTGGTATTTTTGAATATAGCTATGAAAATGATATGACTAAACTAGGGTTATATCGTTGTTCATCGGAAAAAGATAGGGATATTTTTGTTATCAAGCAAAAAAAACGAGATTTTATAACTGCCGAAAGAACAACAGCCATCCTGGAGTTTTATCGGTTGATGAACCAACCTTTATTTAGCTATCGCCATCAAAGACTAGTTAGGCTTGCTAAAAACGGCTACTTACCGCTACCAATTGCTAAATATTTACGCCGAGTGACAGCAAAGCAATCAGGCAATTATTTCGATGAGAATAATACTCCAATTTATCAGTATCCAATAGATGAAGAACAGCTAATATGGCTTCAATCAATATTTGGTAGTGCTATATTTGGTTTAGGTGGAAACAAATCCTCAAGTATAAGTTCATCAATTGCTAAAAAACGTCATCGTGGCATACGACTGCATTATGAGATTTAGGAGAAAATCATGACACAATCTAACCAATGGTATTTAGGGAAAGTTGACTATGACACTACACCTCATACAAGAATCAGTTGTTTAGCTATAGCAAAAAATGGAGCGTGGGTAAAAGAAGACTTGACCAGAGTACTCCCACCTTTAGGAAAAGTGTTTGCTGTTAGCCGTTCTCTTTCAGACCTTAAACGGTATAATATTAATTCAAGTAGCTTTAATTCTATAAAAGAAGGTTGCGTACTAGCTGTTACACCGACAAAAAATTCTGAATCTGAAAGTACAGAAAAAGAACACGACCATTTTCTTATATCAAATACCACAGATGTCATGATACCGAAAATTGTTTTAGATTTCAGAAGCAAAACACTGGAACAAATTCGCTATCAACTTATTGAGCAAGGTTTAGATGGATTTAATAACATTATTTTAGAAATCGAAGAGATAATTATTGCTATTAATAATGAACAATGTTTAGTTTTAGACTTGCAAAAACACCCTACAAACGGTCGTTATATAACAAATACTGGAATCAAGGAAATATTTGAATTTGATAATAGAATATTTGAAGGTGATAAAATAAACGGTTTTTTTTGGGAAATTCCAAATATTACAGTGGGTGAATTTATAGATGATGTTGAATGGAAATTAGACCAAGATATATTAAAAAGTTTAATTAAACAATTACGTTTTCTTAATGAACATGGACTACCTAGTAAGAATGAAGTTAAGAAAATTATACCTGTCCTTAACCGCTCACTAGATTTATTGAACGAATATAAAGACTGGGAGAATGAAAAAGAATGGCTACAGTCCTATACATTAAGAGCTAAAAAATCCATAGAAATACCCAAGTCTCTCGTAAACCAAATTACTCATCTAGAACCAGTCCATAGTCAACTGGAGGAAATAAAGTTAGAAATTAAAAATTCCTATTATGACGAGTTAAAAACTATTGCTAAAACAGAAATAGAATCTGAACTACAAAATGTTGTCAAAGAAATAGCTGATAAAAATGAAACATTGACTAAGCTAAATCAAGATTTAGAAAGCTTATCTAAAGAAGTAAGCGATTTGAAAGAAATCATTGCTGGGCAAGAGCAATGGGTTAGCTCTCTTCAGAACGAAGCTCAAGAAGCTGAAAATTGGAAAAATACTTTTGAACAGTCTTATGAGGATGAGAACAACAGACTAAATGAACTAACAGAAGCAAACCGAATCTTACAACAAGAAATTCAGAAACAACAAGAGAGATACTCCGATTTAGAAGCTAGAGAGATAGAACTTGCTGAATTTATAGAAGCCTTTAAGGTTGATAAAAATTTGTTGGAGGAAAGTGTAGATAGTTTAAAAAGCCAGCTAATGTCTGAGATTAGCGCTCTGAACCAAGTTTTAGGTAAAGTAGAAGATTTAGAAAATACTGAAAACCAAGAACTAATATCAAGACTACAACAAGCGTTAAAAGAATCTGGCAGATTATTAGTTCCTATCGACTCTAGTACACCACCGTGGTCTCAAAATACAATAAATGAATACACCAATATTAGTTATAGCGACCTAACTAATGTTTTAAATAAAAAAGCAAAAAAATATCAGATATCCGAATGTATATTTGCTTTATTTGATGTTGCATTACGCTCAGGTGTATTAACTGTATTGCCACAAAATCTAGCTGAGATACTGATTCCTAAGTATGCCCAGATTACTACAGCAGGTCAATTCTATCGCGAGCCACTAGGTCCAAATATACTAAATCTAGAAGATATATGGGTACAACCTAATCGAGGGGTGAAAACAGGTTTTGCAAGAGCATGGCTGAATGCAATCAATGATGTTGATTCCTATCATATTGTCTGGTTAGATGGCATTAACCGTACCGCTATGGACTTGTGGTTACCCAGCCTAATTGGTGTAATCAATGGAAATAATAGACCCAAAAACCTATTGATTGTAGCAAGTATTAGTGATGATTTTGTAGAAAAAGAACGAACATGGCAAAATTTGAATAAATACTGCATACCAATATACGAAGACTTAAAGGCTTTGCGACTATCTTCCATAATGAAGGACTTAACAGATGAAGGTGAGCAAACTACAAAAGTAAACTATCAAGAATTTAAGAAGCCAGTAGATTGGGACGAATATCAAGATGAGATGGATGTAGATAAGATGGATCAATTTCAACTAGAAATCGAGCTAAAACTCTATCTAGCTCAAAATTTGGTTGATAGTGGTTCAAGTTTTAATAATCTAAAAAAATATGATTCATTGCGCACCCAAGGACGTAATTGGCTTTCTGTCTTGCTAGAAAAATAAATTTAGGAGTAAACGATGTTAGACCCAATTGGAGCTTATCACGATATTCTTGAGCTTTATTTATCCTACCTAGATACTGTTTATCGTTTACGACGGGAAGATTTAAGTATTGCTAGAAAAGAGCTATTACTAAAACCAGGTGCGTTAATGCCTGAACCATATATTGAGCCAATACCTAGGTATGAGTCTGGTGAGATTAGTTTAGAAGATTGTTTAAAAGACTTTGAATCAAATCCACTAGGTCATTTCACTCATGAACAGAGAAAAGCTATTATTGAAATGGTATTTTCTGGTTTGTTTCCTGGCAAAACTGCTAGTGGCGAACTATCGAGGGTCGGAAAATTTCCGTTATACAAGCATCAAATTCAAATGTTAGAAAAAGGCGTAACTAACGGGCAACCAGCGATTGTCACGTCAGGTACAGGCTCAGGAAAAACAGAATCTTTCTTACTTCCTATTTTGGCTCAAATAATGGCTGAAGCCACTTCATGGGATTCTCCAGCCTCTAATTATTTAACAACTAGGTGGTGGGAAAATCATGAAAAGCCAAAATTTAGTCTTCATCGGCAAGGTGAATCACTATCAAGACCAAAAGCTGTTAGGGCGTTATTGCTTTATCCTATGAATGCGTTGGTAGAAGACCAAATGGTACGTTTGCGTAAAATGCTTGATTCACCTGAAGCAATACAAACGCTTGATAAACACACACAAGGTAATCGCATATTTTTTGGTCGTTATACCAGTGCAAGCCCAGTTGCAGGTTACAGAGAGCACCCCAGAAAAAAAGACGCTAAACAAAAAGATAGATTAAATCGCACACAAAAAGCACTGCAACAGTTAGCAGAAGACCAACAAAAAGCACGTCAATATGATAAACAGGAGAATTTAAGCAACGAAGATGCGACTCGTTACTTATTTCCATCGGTTGATGGATCTGAGCTGATAAGTCGGTGGGATATGCAAGAAACCCCGCCTGACTTACTCATTACCAATACTTCTATGCTAAATGCTATGCTATCGCGTGAAGTAGATGAGCCAATATTCCTTAAAACAAGAGATTGGCTAGAATCTGACCCAAATGCTTATTTTTTTCTTGTTTTAGATGAATTGCATTTGATTCGTGGCTCAACGGGTACAGAGATAGCAGCATTAATTCGAACACTTATCCATAAATTAGGTTTGGACAATCCAAAACACCAACACAAGCTGCGTATTCTTGCATCAAGTGCATCATTGCCGCTAGATGAAATCAAACGTAGTCAAAGTTTGAAATACCTTTATGATTTTTTCGGCCCGCTCGGAACTTACCGTAATTCAAAATCTGTTGGGGCAAGTAATGCGGAAGATTGGGCAAATACTATTATCACGGGCTTTCCCAAAAAGCCACAACCTAAAAACAACAACATTTTGCCTAAAAAGCCATTTGAGGAGCTAACAGATTATTTGACTGAAAATGGGCAATTTGTTAGTCAACTTAATGATAAATTACAATCAGATGATAATCTCAAGAAGTTGTTAGATGATTGCTCGCATGCGATGGGTATTAAACCAAATGATGATAGAAAGGCATTGGTAAATGAAGTTTCAGAAAGATTAACCCTAGCTTGTATAAACGATCAAAATCAAATCAAAGCACGCTCAGTTTCATTTATCGCTAAGAATCTATTTGATGATAAGCATGCTGAAAAAGCAACTCGAGGTTTAACAATCATTCGTGGTATCGGAGATTTAATCGATTCAGACGCACTGTCATTTCGTGAGCATCTCTTCTTACGGAGCTTAGAAGGGTTATTCGCAAGTCCTGTTATACAGAATCAAGAACTACAATATGAAGGCTTAACAATTGACAGTGGGAAAAGCCATGTAAAAACTTCTAATGGCACACAGAGAATATTTGAGCTTTTCTTATGTGAAGCCTGCCATTCAGAATTTATTGGAGGGCTAAGGGGTCAATCTGATATTGATAGTCCGAATCCTAGAATAGAAATCTTACCACAAATACAAAACCTTGAAAGCTTACCTGATTATGGACCTAGTCATGGAATTGAAGATCTAAGCCATGATGAATTTGTACTATTTTGGGCATCCACTAGCCATGTCAAAAAGGGGCACAATGACAAAGAATCATGGGTAGAGATGTGGCTCGACCCATATAATGGACAGCTAAGAATAGGAAGAATGCCGTCAAATGAACATGGATTTATTCAAGGCTATACTTTTACATTAATCAATACCAGTGAAAAAGAGAAACAAAAAAAACGTACTGCCGCGCCAAATTGTTGTCCTGCTTGTGGGGCGGACTATTATTTTCGTTCTGAAAAATTTCGCCAATCGCCTATTCGTAGTTTCCGAACGGGTTTTGCCAAAACCTCTCAATTATTAGCCACTGAAATTTTGGAATTATTAAAACGTTCAGGCGATAAGCCCAAAGCAGTTGCTTTTTCAGATAGCAGACAAGATGCTGCTAAGACAGCAATTGACATCGAAAGACATCATCATAATGATACACGCCGAAGAATTTTAGTAGATTCTTTGCTAAAAAACAAAGATATTGTAGAAGACTTACAGGATTTATTGGTACAACGAAAGCAAGCAAGGTCTGAAAAAAATTATGATTTGGAAGATGAACTTGATGCTAAAATTAAAAGAATTGAACGAAGGCAAGTGGATTCTTCTCGGGTAGCGTTAGAATCCATATTTGAAGCATCAGGACAAAGCACTTCTAACAGTTTGGCTGCAAAACCATTATTGGCAGGTATGGTCGAACTTGGTATTCATCCAACCGATGAAACAGGTGCGAAGCCCATTGGGAATACAGAATGGTCAGAATTATTTAATTTAATCGATGATAAAGTAGAATGGAATGCTATAGATAACTCTCAACTACGAAAAGCAAAAGATGAAGTGACAGATGAACAACATACTTTGATTGAAGATGTACTATTTGCTAGAAATTATTTTGCATTAGAAGAAACAGGCATAGGATACCCTTGTTTTACACCTAAAAGAGAAGCAAACTCTAATAAATTAGATGCTATTTTAAGAGTTTTTGCTGATAATTATCGAATGACTGCAAATAAATGGACAAATAAGCATGATATAAAACAATGGATTGACGGATTTAGTATCAGTAGCAGACGAGTCAATGAATTCTTAAGAGCATCTAAAATTGACGAAAACGAAATGTCAGCCATTTTGGATGAAATGACAAGATTAAACCATAAAAATGGACTAATTCAGATTGAGCATTTATATGTCCAATTGGTAGAACCAGATGATGACGGATATGAATGCACAAAATGCGGTAGAGCCCACTTACATCGTGGTACAGGTATCTGTACAAGATGCCAAGAGCCCCTACCCTTAGAACCCAATATTAAAGCAAGAGATTTAAGAAGTCGTAATTATATTTCAAAACGCTTAGATAAGGCGTTATCTCAAGAAAAAAGTTCATTTCGGCTACATTGTGAGGAATTGACAGGGCAAACGGATTCTCCAGCAGAACGACTGAGACGTTTCAGAGGGATTATGCTTGATTCCAATAATAATATTATCAAGCAAAGAGCCCAAGAAATTGATTTGCTTTCGGTAACAACTACGATGGAAGTTGGTATTGATATCGGGGCGTTGCAAGCGGTTTATCAGGCAAATATGCCACCCCAAAGATTTAATTACCAACAAAGGGTTGGTCGTGCAGGACGTAGAAAACAGGCTTTTTCTTTAGCAGTGACATTATGCCGCAGTAAAAGTCACGACCTACACTATTTTCACAACCCACAAGCAATTACAGGCGACTTGCCGCCCCCACCTTTTTTAACTGTCAATCATATTGACATTAGCTTAAGACTGTTAAGAAAAGCATGGCTAACTGAAGCATTTAAACTTCTTCGAGAGGAACACGGGGCAAATTATGTTGGAGATGACCAGCATGATATTCACGGTGAGTATGTTCCAGTCAAAGACTTTTATGATTCAAAAAATAATTGGTCTAATCGCCTAAAAGAAAAATTAGAACTAACAAAACCTCAATACGAGCAAGTTGCAAATATACTTGGATTAGGAATTACAGGTCGGGCAAATCAACTTCTTAAAATTTTATCAGTAGATAGTTTAGTATCAGAAATAAATCAATTAGCGAACGACAGTCATAATAAAGAAATGGGTTTAGCTCAATATTTAGCAGAAAATGGTTTACTTCCAATGTATGGTATGCCAACTCGAGTTCGTCCAATGTATCTTGGTATAAAAAATCAAGGAGATAAACCCGAGTGGGAATATGTAGATAGAGATATTGATATAGCGATATATGAATTTTCCCCAGGTCAAACTGTAATTAGAGATAAACTGATTCACGAAAGTATTGGTTTTACAGACTTATTAACCAATATCCAACCTGTGACAGGGCATGGTCTTAAAACACTACCTGAACCAACTGAAACATGGTGGACTGACAGAGTTTGGATTGGAGATTGTAAGAAATGTGGTGCAATTAAACTTTCTCACATATCACAAGAAAATTTAGTTTGTGATGATTGTGAATCGACCATTATCAAGGATGACATTCACCTTTATCATTCGCCAAAAGCATTTAGAACAGATTTTAGCCCTAAATACTCTGATGGTATGGAAGACCCAAAGCCCCTAGTAAGCCGTGAAACTAACTCAATTATTACTCCTAAAAAAACGGAATTTATACAAGATACAAATCTATTTTTGGATACAGGTAGTCAGGCAACTATTATTCGTCGTAATTGTGGCATTATGAAAATTGGCTCAGAATCTGAAAGCTATCCAATTACGCTTAAAAACCAACATAATATTTTTACCTATAGCCATAAAAGCAATAAGATAAATCTTAAGAAATTATCTAATCAAGCTATACTGGTTGATAAATCTAATCGTGCAAATTGGCAAACAGCAGAGAGTTCTACCACTCAAAGCTCAGTAAAATTATTCTCACAAAAGCATACTGATGCTCTAAGCATTGGTATGGCAAATATTGCTGATGGCTTGGCATTTGCAAATCTAACTAATAAACAAATGCCATCTAGTATAGGACTGCGGGCTGCTGCAATCAGTGCGACTCATCTTATCGTACAACGTGCAGCATTAGAACTTGATATATCGCCTGAAGAATTTGAAACACTTGAACCACGTCTTCGAGAAGGCAAACCAGTATTGCAAATAGCTGATATGTTGGTAAATGGAGCAGGCTTTTGTCGCAGATTAGGTGAACAGGGTAATCGAAAACAGCTAATTGTAGAGTTAATAGAATCGACGGTTAATTCACCAAAAAATGACGCATTGACAAACATATTTTTTAATGAAAGACACATGAACGAGTGTATTCGCTCTTGTTATCAGTGTATTCAGCGTTATGGTAACAGAGGTTACCACGGTATTCTCGACTGGAGACTAGGCATAAGTTATTTACGATGCCTTCTTAACCCTGAGTTTAAAGTGGGTTTAAATGGACAATTTTCAAATATTCCAGAATTAGCTGATTGGCATACAATTGCTAATCAAAGTGCAGAAGAAATTAAACGTCTTGATTTGAGAAAGCGTGAAATTATTTGTGTTGGCGACTTAAACTTACCCGTAGTTCTACATAATAATATAGGCTGCAATTCAACTGCTTTCGTGATGGTACATCCATTTTGGGATTTAGAGAAATTATCGCCTAGCCTACAAGGAATAAAAGACTCAGTTGATAAAAAATTTGAAGTTAAGTTCATCAATACATTTGAGTCAAATCGTAGGTTGCTTGCAACTCTAAATTACATTAGTTCCAAAACATAAGATGCCTGCAGGACTATGCACATACATATTTCATGTCTAAAACGGCATATTGCTATGGCTATTGTCCTCCTCATCAAAATCGATACCGATTTTGGGCTTTTTCTTAAGCGGTTGATGAAACGAATTATCAGCTCTAAAACCACCAAATGAATTAAAGCCACTATAATTTGGCAACAAATTAGTCGGTACTTTATAATACTCCCAGAAAACTGGACCAAAAAATCGTGGTAAATAATACCAAACCCAACAATTACAGTATTGCCCACTTTCGAGCCGTCAGGGATTTAATGGTATCCACCTGTTTAGCAAAGTTACACCAAGCCTGACAGGCGGCATCTACAATAGTTT
>RRZU011434309.1_pt1 | contig 11703 bp, 12 predicted proteins | sample 2165561 | NCBI WGS metagenome assembly RRZU01 (sample SAMN10456909, study PRJNA506462) | wastewater metagenome | isolation source: wastewater sludge | place: USA: Moscow, Idaho | reverse complement strand
ATCAGCACAGCCTGCGCCAGCCGGTCGTCGAATCGCTGGTGCACCGACAGCATGTGGCCGAAATCGCCAATCTCCTGGCCGGAATGCCCAGCCAGGAGATTGGCAGCCTGCTCGATAGCCTGCCGATCGAGGAGGCACAATTGGTTTGGGCGTGCGTTCCGGATGCGCGCGAGAACGAACTACTGTGGGAACTCTCCGACGATTTGCGTGAAACGCTGGTGGGTAGCCGCGAGCCGCGCTTTGCCGACAGCCAGATCAACGCCTTCGACCTTGTCGATGGCCACCTGCGTCAGGTGGCTATCGGCGGTCGCCACAATCTGGAAGGCATCAAGCCAGCCTGGATCGATCTGCTCGCCGCGACCACGCCCGAGCGTCGCTACATTGGCGAGCATTTCGGCGTGATTCTTCCGGATCCAGGTGAAACCACCGACCTCGAAGTAAGCTCGCGCTTCCAGATCGACGCCAAGGGCTCGCTTCGCCTACAATCCAACTTCCTGCTCGACCGTGACGGCAACTCGCGCAGTATCCCGGTCGTCTTTATCATCCATCAGGGTATGCTATTCACCGTCCGCAACGGGGATCTGCCCGTATTCCGGTTGCAAGGGCAACGTGCGAGCAGCCAGGTTGCCTATGCTTCCGACTGCTTCGACCTGATCCTGGACCTGTACGCCGCCGACGTCGAGTACTCGGCTGATGCGCTGGAGAGTATTTACAAACGGCTCGGAGAAATCGGGCGTCAGGTGCTTAGCGAGAAGATGAGCGACGAGGACGCCGCGACCGCGCTCGCGGGCATTGCCGAGGAAGAAGACGTCAACGGACGCATCCACGGCAACATCCTCGACACCCAGCGCGCCCTGTTCTTCCTGATACGCAGTCGGCGGCTCTCGCAAAGCCAGCTCGACGACGCCAAGCAGGTCCTCCGCGACATCGATTCACTGAACAGCCATACTGCTTTTCTGTTCGACAAGATCAACTTCCTGATGGATGCGACGATCGGCTTCATCAACATCAACCAGAACAAGCGGGTGTCGCAGCTGACCGTCTTCAGCGTCGTCATCATGCCGCTCAACATCGTTGCCGGAATCGGCGGCATGTCGGAGTTCTCGATGGTGACCGAAGGCATTCCGTGGCCCATCGCCTACGGAGCTCTGGCCGCTGGCATGGGCGTCCTGGGCTGGGCTACCTACCTGATGCTGAAGTATCTCAATACTGGGAGAAACCGGAAAGCCGGCTGAGGCAGTCCAGACAGTCCTTGGTGAGTGAGCGGTCGGCGAAGCCGACAATGCGCAGCGGCGTCGAGAGTCGTGACGCTCATGCCGTTCCTTTCCGCGAGTATCGAGGGCTCAGTCGTCGCGAACTTGCTCTCGCCAGCGTCACATGCTTGCAACATTCGACTCGTATAGTTGAGGGGCCGGGGCCTTGGTGCCCTACCACCAGACTTATAGGTGTACCAGCAATGACTACGCAAGCCACGCAACTCGCCCCCCGCCAGCTGGAGAGACTCGTTACCCAACTTGGGACTTTGCGCGACGGCGCCGCCAAGCTGGAGCAGACGCACGCCGCGGATTTGGCAAAAATCGAGCCCAGCCGTCGCCATAGCGCGCGCAACTTCCTTCATTACCTTAGCATCCGCCAGCACGACATCCGCAGCCTCCAGCAGGACCTCGCCTCTCTCGGCTTGTCGTCTCTCGGTGTGCTCGAGCCACATGTCATGTCGAGCCTGAACTCTGTGATCGACATCCTGGAGCAGCTCACCGGTAGCGGTTTCGGTGTGGCGCCCGAGCCACCGGTGGATTTCCACACCGGCCCCTTGCTGCTGCGGGATCACACCCGCGCCTTGCTTGGGCCGGAGCCCGCTGACCGTTGCGTGCGCATCATGGTCACCATGCCCAGCGAGGCGGCATCGGATTCCCGACTGGTACATGATCTGCTGGTCGCCGGAATGGACGTGATGCGCATCAACTGCGCGCATGACAGTCCGGAAGTCTGGGCTGCCATGGTCGACAAGCTGCGTCGCGCCGAGCGGACGGTCGGGCGAAGCTGCCGTGTCCAGGCTGACCTCGCGGGACCCAAACTGCGGACCGGGTCGATCCGCGCTAGCGGCAGAGTGATTCGGCTTGCGCCCAAACGGGACGTTTTCGGTCGGGTTGTCGTCGCCGGCAGAGTCTGGTTGACGCCGGCGCACGCCACCGGGCCGGTGCCCAAAGGAATCCGTTTCACCCTCAGGATCGAGGGCGAGGTGTCGGTACAACTCGCGGCGGGCGATCTCGTCGGCTTCACCGATGCCCGTGATCAGGATCACCAGCTGCAAGTCACCGAGGCGGCTGGCGCCGGCTGGTTGGCCGAGATCGAGCGCACGGCCTATGTCGAGGAGGGAACGCCGGTTACCGCGAGCCGCGCCGGCGAGTCGATCGGCGAGGGGCGGATCGTCGGTGTCCCCGAGGTCGTCAATCCCATCGAACTGCTGCCTGGCGATCTCCTGATTCTGACCCGTGCCGACGAGCCGGGAGCCGACGCCGAGCGCGACGCTAAGGGAAAAGTGCTCAGGCCAGCGCACATCCACTGCACTATCGAGGCTGCCTTCGAGCAGGCTGAGCCTGGACAGAGCGTCTGGTTCGACGACGGCAAGATCGGCGGGATTGTCAAGGCGAATGACGGCGAGCGGATCACGGTCAGGATCACCCAGACGGGGCCGGAGGGCGCCAAGCTGCGCGCCGAGAAGGGCATCAACTTCCCCGATACGGCGCTCAGGATGTCGGCGCTGACCGACAAGGACCTCAAGGACCTGCCGGCGGTCGTCAAACTGGCCGATATGGTTGCCCTCTCGTTCGTGCGCGGGCCTGCGGACGTTGAGCGCCTGCATGACGAACTCTACCGGCTGGGTGCGAGTCACCTCGGCGTCGTGCTCAAGATCGAGAACCGCCAGGCCTTCGAGAACCTGCCGCGTATCCTCCTGACGAGCCTGCATTCGCCCCCGGTCGGTGTCATGATCGCGCGTGGTGACCTGGCAGTCGAGGTAGGTTTCGCGCGACTGTCGGAAGTGCAGCAGGAGATCCTCTGGTTGTGCGAAGCGGCGCACGTCCCGGTCATATGGGCGACGCAGATTCTCGAGGGAATGGCCAAGAAAGGCTCACCGTCGCGAGCCGAGGTTTCAGATGCGGCGATGAGCATTCTGGCCGAGTGCGCGATGCTCAACAAGGGTCCGAACATTGTCGAGACCGTCCGTTTCCTGAACGGCATCATCGGGCGCATGGACCAGCACTTCGTCAAACAACAGCCGACCCTGCGTAAGCTTTCGGTCGCCCAACTCAAGGACGCACCTGATGGGCAGTGAATATCAGCCGCTCGAATCGAGTGCTGGGGTTTCGTGGAAATCGCGGCTCCGACGTCGGTCGATGCTGCGCCGCTCGTGGCGGAAGCCTTCGACAGTGTCTTGGATGGCATGGGCAGCGCAGCGCATTTGGCCTTCCAGATGAGCCTGTGCCAGCAGCGTTTTAACGCCCCTTGACCTGCGCTTCGCGAGGAGAAATCTTATGGCTTGTGCTTTTGCGCATATCGCTGTCATCGCCAACGTCCAGGCCATACGGACCCGCATGGGCCGCCGGCAGGCGTATCGTCAGGCCAAACTGGCCGAGCTCGAAATCGCCGAACTGGAGCCGCTGGAGAGCGAATTCACTGCCCAGCGGGACCGTTTCCATCGGGGCACGGTTGGCAAGAATGGCTGGCCGTACGTCCAGCATCGCGTCAAGCGGGGCATCGTCATCCGGGCGTGTGCCGGCAGAGATGGCTTATCAAGATCGGCTGGCGATCGAATTCCCGGCGCAATGCCATCCTTACTGCAGCCGCGTGGGGGGCCTCTCAGCTGTCCTGCGCGCCGCGCCACCCACTGCGGTGGGAGAGTTTCCTGTGATCGGCAGACTCTGCTCGTCGTCTGGATGATCGAAGGGAGCGCTTGCCAGTGCGTCGCGCAGATTGCTTCCATCGGGTCGAAGCGACACCACACTCAGTGGCGGGCATAGCCCTCGATCGGCGGAAACTGGGCGGCGTAGCGCGTGATCCATTCCAGCGCTGCGCTGTCACCGTCAAGCCAGCGCCCTTCGCTACGCAACACGTCGTCGCGATAACGTTCGATAAGTTGCACCTGCGCTACCATGCGCTCGGCAAACGGGTCATTGAGGTCCATGTGACGCAGACTTCCTGAGGGTGACTACAGGCTGCTGAAGCAAGAGCTGTGCCGCATGGCGATGCTGACGCTAAATCAGGAGCTTGCCTGAAGGTCCGGGCAGGCCGGCAGTCGCGGTGTAAGAATTGTCGACAGTCAATCGGAGAAAAGAGGCACGGCTCGAATCGCCGATGCCAGGCTTCAAGCTGCCAGCCCTGGCGTGCGATGGCTGTCGATTACCTGGAGCAGTTGCGCGAAGACCTTCGGAGTGCCCGCCACCAGGTTGCCGGTTTGCAGGTAGTTTTCGTTGCCAGCGAGGTCGCTGACCAGGCCGCCGGCTTCGGAAATCAGCAGCGCGCCACCGGCGATGTCCCACGGCGACAGACCGAACTCCCAAAAGCCGTCGAAACGACCACAGGCGACGTAGGCGAGATCGAGGGCGGCGGCGCCGGGGCGGCGGATGCCGGCGGTCTTGCGCGCCAGTTCCTTGAAGATCGCCAGATAGGCGTCTATGTGATCGTAGATGCGGTAAGGGAAGCCCGTGCCGATCAAGGCCTCGTCAAGCCGGAGGCACTTGCTGACGCGGATGCGGCGTTCGTTGAGGAAGGCGCCGCCGCCCTTGCTGGCGGTAAACAGCTCGTTGTGCACCGTGTCGAAGACCACTGACTGGGTGATCTGGCCGCGGTGTGCGAGCGCGATCGACACCGCGTACTGCGGAAAGCCGTGAATGAAGTTGGTGGTGCCGTCGAGCGGGTCGATGATCCACTGATACTCGCTGCCGCTGGCGCTGCCGGCGGTCTGCCCCGACTCTTCTGCTAGAATGCCGTACTCCGGATAGGCCTCGCGCAGCACCTCGATGATCGCCGCCTCGGCGGCTCGGTCCACTTCGGTGACGAAGTCGCTCTGCCGCTTGGTGGTGACCTGCAGGTGCTCAAGATCCAGTGAGGCACGATTGATAATCTGGCTGGCGCGGCGCGCCGCCTTGATGAGGATGTTGAGAGCTGGATGCATGGCTTTGGCAGAACCCGACGGGCGGCGGTGGCCGCGCGATTGCTGTAAAGGAGCCCGATTCTAATATGAACCGGCCTGCAGGGTCGCAAACTTCGGGATCGCCACTCGCCCGCGTCCGCGTCGTCCTCTCGCACACCAGTCATCCGGGTAACCTCGGCGCGGCTGCGCGGGCAATGAAGACGATGGGCCTGTCACGTCTCGTGCTGGTCAATCCGAAGCGCTTCCCGGACGACGAGGCGGTGGCGCGCGCGGCCGGTGCCGAAGACATTCTGGCGCAGGCTGAGGTGTGCTGCAGCGTCGACGCGGCTCTCGCCGACTGCGCGTTTGCTTGCGCGGTTTCGGCGCGGCATCGCAATCTCGGGCCGCCGGCGCTGCCGGCGCGACTGGCTGCCAGCGAGATGCTGGCGCGGGCCGGCGAGGGCGAGGTGGCGCTGTTGTTCGGCAATGAGACCGCCGGGCTGTCGAACGCCGAAGTGCAGCGCTGCCAGCGTACCGTTTTCATTCCCGCGAACCCCGATTACAGTTCCTTGAACCTGGCTGCAGCGGTGCAGTTGCTGTGTTACGAATTGCGTCTGGCGGCATTTGCTGGTTGCCCACCGCTGGTGACCAGAGCCGTACCGTTTGCGTCGCCGCCGGCGAGCCTTCAGGAGCAGCAGCTCTTCTACGAGCATCTCGAGCGCGTAATGGTGAGCAGTGGCTTTCTCGACCCACAACGGCCCCGGCGACTGCTGCCCAAACTGCGTCGCCTGTTCGGACGTGCCGAACTCGAGCGCGACGAAATCAATATTCTGCGCGGCCTGCTGGATGCGCTCGAACGGCAGCTTTCCGGCCGGCGCCAATAAATCCGACGCGCACGGAATAGTGGATCGCCACTATCGGGTATTGTAAAATCACCGGCTTTCCGCAAGGACTCTCGCTCAAGGAGCGTTGCTTCATGTTCAGCCGTTTGCGCGAAGACATTCAATCGGTATTTGCCCGTGACCCCGCTGCCCGCACCTTCTGGGAGGTGCTGACCTGTTATCCGGGCGTGCATGCGATGGTTTTTCATCGTCTTGCGCACTGGTTGTGGACTCACCGCCTGCGCTGGCTGGGCCGCGCCGTTTCGCATCTCGGGCGTTTCTTCACCGGCATAGAGATCCATCCGGGGGTGGTCATCGGACGGCGTTTGCTCATCGATCACGGGATGGGTGTGGTGATCGGCGAGACGGCGGTGATCGGTGACGATGTCACGCTCTACCAGGGGGTCACCCTTGGTGGCACCTCGTGGAACAAGGGGCGGCGGCATCCGACGCTGGGGAATGGCGTGGTGATCGGTGCCGGTGCCAAGGTGCTGGGACCGATCACCGTGGGTGCCTCGGCGAAGGTTGGATCGAATGCGGTGGTCGTCAAGGATGTGCCGGCGGGAGCGACCGCGGTCGGCAATCCGGCACGCATCATCGACAGCGCGCAGGCCAGGAAGCGCGAGGAGATGGCCGGCCAGCTGGGGTTTTCGGCCTATGCCCTGGCGGGTGATCAGGATGACCCGCTGGCCAAGGCGATTCATGGACTTCTCGACCATGCGGTCGAGGTAGACCGGCGCTTTCAGTTGCTGCTCAAAAAACTTGACGAGGCCGGCGTCGAGGTCGTGGGCGAGCTGGTCAGTGCTGACCAGTTCGATCCCCAATACCTGAGTAAAATGGTTGACTAAATTTCAAGCAGCCATTATAGTGTACCAATCCAATCAACTATTACGCGTGGAGGATGTATGCGACTAACCACCAAAGGACGTTTCGCGGTGACCGCGATGATCGATCTGGCGCTGCGCTGCAGCGATGGTCCGGTATCGCTGGCCGGCATCAGTGAGCGTCAGAAGATATCCCTTTCCTATCTGGAGCAGTTGTTTGGCAAGCTGCGCCGCTACGGTCTCGTCGAAAGCGTACGCGGCCCGGGCGGTGGCTACTGTCTGGCGCGGTCCACCGGCGAGATGACGGTCAGCGACATCATTCGCGCCGTCGATGAGCCGCTCGACGCCACCCAGTGCGGTGGCCGGGAGAATTGCCGGGATGACGAACGCTGCATGACCCACGAGCTGTGGTCGACCTTGAACGACAAGATGTATGAGTTCCTGAATTCGGTAACCCTGGCCGCCCTGGTTGAGCAACAGCTCAGCAAGACCGGTGGCCAGGTCGTTGTCCTGCGGGATGCGCGGCGCAGCCGACCGCGGGCGCGCGCGAAGGCCGTTTCTCTTGGCGGCTGAGCGTCTCCTCTGCCATGTTTGCTCCCGTTTATCTCGACCATAACGCCACCACACCGATCGATCCAGTGGTGTTCGAGGCGATGCTGCCCTATCTGGCGGAGCAGCTCGGCAATGCCTCCAGTCGGCACGAGTATGGTCGGGCGGCGCGACGAGCCATCGACCAGGCGCGCAGCCAGGTCGCCATGGCCGTCGGCGCGCATGCCAGCGAAGTAGTGTTTACCAGTGGTGGTTCCGAAGCCAACAATCTGTTCATCAAAGGTGCTGCCGGGTGCATGCGGCCGGGCCTGCTGGCGGTGAGTGCCGTTGAGCACCCGTGCGTGATCAAGCCTGCCGAACAGCTGAGCAAGCGTGGCTGGGAACTCGCGAAGCTGCCGGTCGATGGCGAGGGCTGTGTCGATGCAGGGAACTTCGCGGCGGTGATGGCCCGCAAGCCGAGAATCGTTTCGGTGATGCTGGCCAACAACGAGACCGGTGTGCTGCAGGATATCGAAACGCTCGCCGAACGAGCACGCCGCAGCGGTGCCTGGTTGCATACCGACGCGGTACAGGCGGTGGGCAAGGTGGCGGTCGATTTCCGTCGTCTCAATGCCGCCGGGGTGCATGCACTGACCTTGTCGGCGCACAAGATCGGCGGTCCGAAGGGGGCTGCCGCGCTGATTCTCGACAAGCGGGTCGAACTCGAACCGCTGATCGCCGGCGGTGGTCACGAACGCGGATTACGTTCGGGAACCGAGAACGTCGCGGCGATCGTCGGCTTCGGCGTCGCCTGCGAGTTGGCGGTACAGCGCCAGGCGGCTCTGGCGCAGAGCATGCTGGCGCTGCGCAGGCGGCTCGAAGCTGGTCTGCGCGAACTCGGCGCGACGCTTTTTGGCCAGGGCGCGAAACGCTTGCCGAACACGGTTTGTTTCGCGTTTCCCGAACTTGATGGCGAAACGCTGGTCGCACACCTGGACCGCGCAGGCTACGCGGTGGCCAGCGGCGCTGCCTGTTCGAGCGCCAACCCGGAGCCGTCGCATGTCCTGCGGGCGATGGGGGTTGATCCCGAACTGGCCCGCGGCGCGGTGCGTGTCAGCCTCGGTAGCGGCAGCAGCGAAGACCAGCTGGCCGGGTTCCTGAATACGCTGCAGGCGACCGTCGCCCGGCTGCAGCGGCTGACCGCGATGGCCGTTTGAGGCGTCGAAGAGCACATTTGTCTGAACCTGTACACCCCGGAGCAAGAGCAATGCTGAAACTTCCCATCTATCTCGACTATTCCGCAACCACGCCGGTCGATCCGCGCGCGGCCGCGAAGATGATCCCTTACCTGGTCGAGAAATTCGGTAATCCGGCCTCGCGCTCGCATTCCTTCGGTTGGGAGGCGGAAGCCGCAGTCGAGGAAGCGCGTGAAGAAGTGGCCAGACTGGTCAATGCCGATCCCAAGGAAATCGTCTGGACGTCGGGCGCGACCGAGTCGAACAATCTGGCCCTCAAGGGAGCGGCGCAGTTCTACTCGGGCAAGGGCAAGCACCTGATCACGCTCAAGACAGAACACAAGGCGGTGCTCGATACCTGCCGGGAACTCGAACGGCAGGGGTTTGAAGTCAGTTATCTCGACGTCCGTGACGATGGCCTGCTCGACCTCGAAGTGTTCAAGGCGGCGCTGCGTCCGGACACCATCGTGGTGTCGGTGATGCTGGTCAATAACGAGATCGGCGTCATTCAGCCGATCAGCGAAATCGGCGAGATCTGCCGCGATCGGGGAATCATCCTGCACGTCGATGCGGCGCAGGCAACGGGCAAGGTGGCGATTGATCTGCGCGCGCTGAAAGTTGATCTGATGAGTTTTTCGGCGCACAAGACCTACGGTCCAAAAGGAATCGGCGCCCTCTACGTGCGGCGCAAACCACGCGTTCGCCTGACCGCGCAGATGCACGGCGGCGGCCACGAGCGGGGTTTCCGTTCGGGCACCCTGCCGACCCATCAGATCGTCGGCATGGGTGAGGCTTTCCGTCTGGCCCGCCTGGAGATGGGTGCCGAGAACGAGCGCATCCGCATGCTGCGCGATCGCCTGCTCAGGGGTCTGTCGGACATCGACCAGGTGTTTGTGAATGGCGACATGGAACGGCGGGTGCCGCACAACCTGAACATCAGCTTCGCCTATGTCGAGGGCGAATCCTTGCTGATGGCGATCAAGGACCTCGCGGTATCGTCTGGGTCGGCGTGTACCTCGGCTTCGCTCGAGCCGTCGTACGTCCTGCGCGCCCTCGGTCGCGAGGACGAACTGGCGCATAGCTCGATCCGCTTTACGCTCGGCCGCTTTACCAGCGAGGAAGACATCGACTATACGATCAAGCTGTTGCACGACAAGATTGGCAGGTTGCGCGAACTGTCGCCACTGTGGGAAATGGTGCAGGATGGCGTCGACCTGAGTACGGTCCAGTGGGCCGCCCATTGATGAAGGTTTGAAGGAGAAACAGCATGGCATACAGTATCAAGGTTCTGGATCACTATGAGAATCCACGCAATGTCGGTTCCTTTGGCAAGGAAGAGGAGGGTGTCGCCACCGGGATGGTCGGCGCACCCGCCTGCGGTGACGTGATGAAGCTGCAGATCAAGGTTGGCAAGGGTGGCGTCATCGAAGACGCCAAGTTCAAGACCTACGGCTGCGGCTCGGCGATCGCCTCTTCTTCGCTGGTGACCGAGTGGGTCAAGGGGAGGACCATCGATCAGGCGCTGGAGATCAAGAACACGCAGATCGCCGATGAACTGGCGCTGCCGCCGGTAAAAATCCACTGCTCGATTCTCGCGGAAGACGCGATCAAGGCGGCCGTGGCCGATTACAAGAAAAAACACAGCGACCCGGTGCCGGCTTGACCGACCGCTACAGCAGGAGGTTTTTTGCATGGCAGTGACGCTTTCTGAACGGGCAGCCAGCCACGTCTCCAACTATATGGTCAAGCGTGGCAAGGGTATCGGCTTGCGCCTCGGGGTACGCACCAGCGGCTGCTCCGGGATGGCCTACAAACTCGAGTTCGCCGATGTCGCACACCCGGACGACATCGAGTTTGAATCGCATGGAGTCAAGGTTCTGATCGATGCGAAGAGCCTTCCCTACCTCGACGGCACCGAACTGGATTACGCGCGCGAGGGTCTCAACGAAGGGTTCCGCTTCAACAACCCGAACGTCAAGGACGCTTGCGGCTGCGGCGAGAGTTTCAACGTGTGATTGGTAGGGGGAGCGACGGCTTGCTCGCTGCTCGCGACCCGACCTGACCGAAGCTCTGCCGCCGGGACAAAATGGAATTCAACGCCGATCACTTCTCGCTGTTCGAGCTGCCAGCGACGTTCCGCCTGGACGCTGTGCTGCTCGACCGCCGTTATCTGGAAATGCAGTCGCGCGTGCATCCCGACCGCTTTGCCAGTGCCGGAGAAGCCGATCGTCGACTGTCGCTGCAGTGGTCGACACGGGTCAATGAAGCTTACCAGACGCTCAGGAAACCGCTGCCGCGAGCCAAGTATCTGCTGCAACTCGCGGCGCACGAACTCGGCAGTGAGAACAACGCCCTGATGCCACAGGACTTTCTTGTCGAACAGATGGAATGGCGTGAGGCAGTTGCCGAAGCGCGGGTTGCCCGCGAACACCATGAACTCGAACACCTGCACCATCGCCTGCAGCGTGACATGCTTGAACGCTACGACGAAATCGCCATCCTGCTGGACGATCAGCACGATCTGGAACAGGCAGCCGACCGCGTGCGGCGGCTGATGTTCCTCGAGAAGCTGCTCAGCGAGATCGACGACGCGATCGCCGTCAGCGAAGAGTAGCTCGCCAGCCAGGCAGCTCGCGGCACCAAACCACCAGCAACACGTATCAGGACCTCTTCATGGCACTACTACAGATTGCGGAACCGGGCGAAGCTACTGCGCCGCACCAGCATCGGCTGGCCGTCGGCATCGACCTCGGCACCACCAATTCACTGGTGGCGACCGTGCGCAGTGGCCTGACCGTCGTCCTCAGCGATGCACTCGGGCGTCCCCTGCTGCCCTCGGTGGTGCGCTACCTCCCAGACGGCCACAGCGAAGTCGGTTACGAGGCGCAGGCCAGACAGGCGCTCGATCCACGCAACACCGTCGTTTCGGTCAAGCGCTTCATGGGCCGCGGGCTGCACGACATCGAACGTCGCGAAGGCATGCCCTACCTGTTCGATGACGCCCCGGGGATGCTGCGCCTGCACACCGTTGCCGGGCTGAAAAGTCCAGTCGAAGTGTCGGCCGAGATTCTGCGCACCCTGCGTCTGCGTGCCGAGGCTTCGCT
>RRZU011066368.1_pt1 | contig 11704 bp, 5 predicted proteins | sample 2165561 | NCBI WGS metagenome assembly RRZU01 (sample SAMN10456909, study PRJNA506462) | wastewater metagenome | isolation source: wastewater sludge | place: USA: Moscow, Idaho | reverse complement strand
TTTCTGAATAAACGTTATGAAGATATTTTCCCCATTCTGACTTCTTATTCACAGTTAGAAAACTACTTGTCGCCCTTTATGGATGCCTGGCAAGGAGGTGCTCAAGATCAGCTCCAAGGGCAAATTGCAAGTGCTAAGATTCCACTTTCTAGAATGATTAGCCCACAGCTTTATTGGGTAATGACAGGCAATGATTTTACCTTGGATATCAATAATCCGAAAGAACCGAAGATTCTTTGTGTGGGTAATAATCCCGATAGACAGAATATTTATTCAGCTGCATTAGGACTATACAATAGCCGTATTGTGAAATTGATAAACAAAAAAGGAATGCTAAAGAGTAGCGTTATCATTGATGAGCTACCAACTATCTATTTTCGGGGATTGGATAATCTGATTGCTACAGCCCGAAGTAATAAAGTCGCTGTTTGTTTGGGATTTCAGGATTATTCACAGCTAAATCGTGATTATGGAGACAAGGAGTCTAAGGTAGTACAAAACACAGTCGGTAATATATTTTCAGGTCAAGTAGTCGGCGAATCGGCCAAAACATTATCTGAACGCTTTGGTAAAGTCTTGCAAAAACGCCAATCCATGACAATCAACCGACAAGATAAATCGACATCTATTTCTACCCAATTAGATAGTCTTATCCCAGCTAGCAAAATATCTAATCTCACTCAAGGGATGTTTGTGGGTGCTGTTTCTGATAACTTTGATGAACGGATCGATCAAAAAATCTTTCATGCAGAGATTGTTATTGATAATGCTAAAGTTGCTGCCGAAACAAAAGCTTATCAGAAGATACCTACGCTAACCAATTTTATTAATGAGGAGGGTGTTGATATTATGGATAACAAGATTGAGGAAAATTATAAACAAATAAAATTGGATGTAAAACAAATCGTGGAAGAGGAAATGGTGAGGATTAAGTTAGATCCAAAACTACAACATCTAGTTAAATAGAGTATAAAAAACAACAGGATTGCTATTAAGAGACAATCCTGTTGCTAACCTTAAAAACCTATTGAAATCACCTTGTCGAATTTAATTTTCTACATTTTATTGTTGGCACAGAACTCTCTGAACCTGATAAAATAACTTTATTGTAAAGTTTTTTAGGGAAGACTAAATTGGTTTGTTGGCTGACTCCATCATTGACCAAAACCTCAACCGAACCTTTATCAACAACAATAGAAAGCGATATATTGTTAGAATTTACATTCAACGGAGCTGTGCTTACTGCTGCAAATGAAGAAGAGAAACCGACATCACCTGATTGTTTCCTGTTAGTTACAAAAGTATTGTTTGAACGATCTATTGTGATAACAAAATTTTCCCCCATCTCATTTTCTAACTTCAAAGTTTTATTGCTTCCTGCTCCTATATTCATGTCAATATTCAACTGATACGAATCGTTTACATCACCTAATTTAAATTCATTATTACTGGCTGTAAGAGTAGACCAATTAGCTCCTATCTTGGAAATTTCAGTTACAAAACCAGAGGCTAAGACAGGATATCCATTTGGGTGGGTCTTTAATGTCAATTCTTTAGGCATGGTCATTCCACCTCTCCATGTATTGGTAGGTACATCTCCTGCATATTGCCAGTTACTCATCCATCCTATTTGTAAGCGTCTACCGTCTGTTTGTGGCACATTATCCCATGTTACTCCTGCATAATTATCTTTTCCATAATCAATCCAGATTGGATAAGGCACCGAGAGATCGGCTGTAAATGTTGTTCCATTAAAGTCTCCGATAAAGTATTGTGTGCCAGATCCGCCATTAGGAGCTCCAGGGTTGATACTTACAAGTAAAACCCACTTAGTCTGTCCATTGTATTGAAGAGGAAATAAATCGGGGCATTCCCATACATGGTCACGCATTCCAAGGTCTTTAAATTCACTCAGTTTATTCCATTTTAACAGATCTGATGAACTATAGAATGTGATTGACTTATGTGTTGCTAAAGACATAACCCATTTACCGGAAGCTTCGTGCCAAAACACCTTGGGATCACGGAAGTCTTTTAAATCCGGATTATCCGATACCAATACAGGATTATACTCATACTTTGTGAAAGTACGCCCCTTGTCTAAACTATATGCAATACATTGGGTTTGCTTCGCTCCATTCGATGTGTAAATGGCGACCATTGCATCTTTACCAAAGCCGGCACTATTATTTTTGTCAATAACGATGCTTCCCGAGAATATATCTCCAAGTTCGTCTGGGTAAAGTGCCGGAGATAGCTCTTCCCAATGTATCATATCTGTACTTACGGCATGTCCCCAACTCATATGTCCCCATTTTGGTCCATATGGATTAAATTGATAGAATAAATGATATTCGCCATCATAATATACCATTCCATTGGGATCATTTACCCAAAATTTTTCTGGAGTAAAGTGTATAGACGGACGATATGTTTCATCGTAGTAGGTATTATTATCTTCGTAATATTCATTCGAAAAATCATTGTCGGAACATGATGTTAGCATACAGAATAACCCAAATGCAGGAACCAACAGTTTATTGAAGAATTTATTTTTTAATATAGTGTTCATAATATCATTCATTATTTGGTTTTCAAATATTCTATGGCGTTACGTGTTATATCCTCAATATTTTTCTGGTATGGATTTACAACATTGTTCTGATGCCATTCGAATGCACCGACTCCAATTGCAATAGAAGTTCCTTTAAACTGACTATTAGGATATGTTTCGAAGTTTGCCATCATAAAATAGTCGGTAATACCAGACCATGTTCCAAGAATACGAATTTGATTTTCATCACATATTTTGAGATATGCATTTTCGTCTGCATTTCCAAGCCCGTAGAATGCCGGAATTTCGAGATAAACATTGTTATGGTCTTCTTTCCATCCTGGTCCAATCAGACGAATTGTCTTTCTTTTACCTTCCATTACATATGGTAATTTTCGGTGTATAGGATGAGTTGATTCATCATGTTTCTCGCCTATACTAACATTGACAGACCATATATCAGGATTGTCTCCACCTGCACCTGTTCCTATTGCAGCCGGATATTGAGGAATCATGCGCCCTATACTCCATAAGTACGATACTGCATGCATATTCAATAATAGATTCCCTCCATTAGCATGATAATTTTTCATTGCAGTTAAGACTGTTGGATCTAGTGCAACAGCAGGTAATAGGCTTGGAGCTCCAACCACATCGCGTATCCACCATAAAACACGGTATTTAGACAGATCTACACTTCCTGCTTTTATTTGATCGAAAGAAATATACTCCCCTGTTGGATAATTTGCAAAGAACCATTGTCCGGCTGCAATTTCGTCATCATCTGCATTCGCTAAGAAGTCAGCCTTGGTAGCTTGCATACCTAAGAAACCTACTTTGGTCGATCCTACTCTGATTGTTGTATAAACTGTTTCTGATGATTTTCCTGCTTCGTTGAAACTTACTACTCCCAGGTTATATACTTTCTCGTCTGCATTAGATATGGTATATGTAGTTACATTGCCAGCCAACTCTATTTTTTTACCATCATACCTAACTTCTATTTTAGTTGCTTTTTCTTTAGGTAAATCCCAAGTAAGAACTAAATTTTTTGTATCACCATCTTGTTTGGCCATAAGGTCTTCAACAGATAGTCCGCCTTGTCGGGTGAAGTAGAAAGAACGGCCTGTTGACATATTCCCTTTTTCGTCTAATACATTGAGTGTAAAACTGTATTCTTTTCCAACTTTCACAACACCAAATTTATAAGATGTCGGAGCATTGTCTAATATTTTCGTTTCAGCATTAGATGAAATCTTCACTTTTAGATTGTTTTGTTCAAGGGAATTCCATGTCACCCTCAAAGTATCATCATCAATTGTGTATTCGAGATTTTCTATAGGATTCACAATTGGGTCAGCAACCTCTATATCTCTATCATAACATCCACTGAGAGCCAGAGTAGAGAGTAATATCGTTGATATATAATATTTTAATTTCATAATTATTCAAATATTAATAGTTGTAATTTTGCTTGTATACATTCTTACTAAAGTTTATTTGCTGTTGAGGTATAGGAATATATTCTGCTTTATTTTTAGTAAAATGGGCTTCTTTATAATATGTGCGTTTTCCCTTTTCACCTTCATAAAAATCATTTAATACTCTATCGGCGACACCCCAACGAACAAGATCGAAGAAACGGCTTCCTTCCATAGCAAATTCAAGACGTCTTTCCCAACGCAAAGCATTGCGAGCATAAGCATTTGTCCACGTCGCATCATTCGGATAAAGAGCAACATTCAGATTATTAGCATATGAAGAAATCAGAGCAGTACTGTTTTGAGCACGTTGGCGTACTTGATTGATCAGTGGTAATGCCTCAGCATGACGATTCAATTCGATGAGTGCCTCTGCACGCATAAGTAGAACATCAGCATAACGAAGTACAATCCTATTTTTCGTGTTTGCACGGAATGGATCGATAAGTATACTTGACGGATCACCTACTTTCACATTCTCTTTCAAAGAAGAAAATACGCCATAGACTCCCGGATTTCGGTTATGTTCATTTTTGAATATATTACTTGCATCATATTTATATGGCAATCCGGGCATAGCAACGGTATGAAATAGACGAGGGTCTGCATTGTCACTCCCCATATTATAATCCGCAACGTTGTATGAATTGAAATCAGGCAACCCATTTTTTGTTTTAAACGCATTTACTAAATTTTGACTAGGTTTCTGAAAATCGCAAGCTCCACTTGTATTCATCGGAACATTAAGAGCATCACTGAAATTCAATCGGCCTTTGTTTGTCCCATCACTACTCGAAAACTGGATTGCGAATATAGATTCGATTCCATTCTCATACGATCCTTTTCCCGGTAAAAAATTATTCGCAAAATCAGGAGCCAAATCATAGTGAGATCCTATTACAAAATTTGTAAATTCAAGAACTTTTTTCATGTCTTCGGCATCAACACCAGTTACATTATGTTTTTCGTCCTGACGAAATCCTTTGTATAAATATACTTTAGCCAAATAAGCTGCCGCAGCGTATTTATTTACCCGTCCATATTCCACTTTGTTATCTGTTGGATTACCAATATATTGTGTTTCCGGGAGATTGTCATAAGCATATTGAAAATCTTCGGCTATTTTTGCCCACATTTCATCATTTGATAATGCCACATTGGAAATAGTTCCATAGTCTTCAGTAGCAACAGTTTCATCTATATAAGGTACATTTTTAAACATTGTTTTAAGAATGAAATAGAAATGTCCTCTCAAGAAACGGCATTCACCGATTCTACGTTCTTTTAATGGAAATTTCGATGCAGGTGTTGCCTTTAAAGCATTGATTGCCGTATTTATTCGTGAGATTGCGATATAGGTATTGAAAAATAAACCATCAGGTTCTCCAAAAGTGGGTAAAATATTCTTCGATATTTCGTAAAAATGAAATGCTTGAATGTCTGATTCATCTCGTCCTCCTTTATATGCATCATCAGAACGCACATTGCCATATGGCCAAAGATTGAATGGAGTATGATAGTGGTCATTTCCAAGCATGGCATATGCAGAGATCACATTTTTCTCTAATAATTGGACTTCAGACAACTGTTCTTCTGGTAACATACCTGTCGGCTTTTCGTCAAGAAAATCGGAGCAAGAAGAAAATGCAAAAATCGCAACCGAAAATAGGGTTAAATATATTTTTTTCATAATTGTGTTCTTTAATTTGATCGTCATAGATTAGAATGAAATATTAAGACCAACTGTAAAATTTCGTGGAATTGGATATCCAAATTGAGGGCTTTCAGGGTCAATACCTGTAAAACTCTTACTCTTGATGGTTAATAAGTTTTGAGAGCTGACATAAAAGCGCAGATGGCTAGCATATATCTTCCTAGATATTAATGTAGGAACTGTATATCCTATTTGTAATGTTCTTAACTTAAGATATGAACCGTTTTCTACAAAATAAGTAGACATACGACCTTCATCATTTGCGTTTTCAACCGTTGCAGCAGGAATATTGCTCGCCATATTGTTCGGACTCCATGCATCAAGTAATCGTGCACCTTTGTTTGATCCGGTTTCACTTACACTCCAAAAATCGGTATGGAATTTTTGATCGTTTATTACATTTATATTGTATATTCCTTGCCAAAACATAGTAAGATCAAAGTTTTTATATTTCAAATCAATGTTCAATCCATACATAAAATCAGGGTGTTGGATTCCGATCCAAGTTCTATCATTATCATCAATTTTCCCGTCACCATTAAGGTCCTTGTATCGGATGCGCCCTAAATCTTTACCTGTTTGAGTTGCATGATTATCAACTTCTTCCTGAGTTTTGAATATACCATCTGCCACATATCCATAAATAGTGTTTATTGGTCGTCCTAGTATATTATCTCCTTTGCCATTACCTCCATATGCGTTTTCGACCTCTTCAGGTAAATAAGTTATTTTATTACGATAGAAAGATAAATTTCCCATTACATCATATTCTAAACCGAAAGATGTTTTATTTCTATATCCAACAGAGAGTTCTCCCCCCCAGTTTTGCATCGAGGCTCCGTTTTCCCATCTAGCTCCACCTTCTCCAATAGCAGCTAAGTACGGAGGAAGTACTAGAATATCATTTGTTTTTTTCATGTAATATTCCACTGAACCATAAAGTGATTGGTTCCAAAGACCAAAATCGAGTCCAATGTTGGTTTGTGTGGTAGCTTCCCATTTGAGATTATCATTACCTCGTTGAATACGTTTAAATCCCGAAGGTAATTGCCCTGAGCCTGAGCCTTGTATATCGTAAGAGGTATAAAGTCCTGTATTCCATGTAGGATCGAAACTTGCACCATAATCAGGAGCATAGATCGTATAAATAGCATTATTATCTATTTCCTGATTACCGGTCATACCCCATCCAAAACGAAGTTTTAGGTCTGAAAAAACAGTTGTTTTTTCTTTTATAAAAGCTTCCTCACTCAAACGCCATCCTAATGAGAATGCAGGGAATGTTCCAAATCTGTTATTCTTTCCAAAGCGGGAAGAACCATCGCGACGCAAGGTAACAGATGCTAAATATCTTTCATCATACGAATAGTTTATTTTTCCAAAGTAAGAGAGCAGTGAATATCCAGTTGAACCTCCGGCTGCAACAGATTGACCTGTTCCTACATTTGGCCACATATACTCAGGAGTTTCTAATTCAAATCCTTCTCGAGATGCAGAAAAATCGATATTTCGTTCTCTGAAGGCTTCGGTTCCTATCATTGCATCCATTTTATTTTTACCAAAATCGATTTTATAAGATGCTATCGCGTTCCAGTTCCATTTTAGCCAATGACCTTGGTTCAGATTTGAATAGTTTTTGTCGCCAACTAATTTCCCAGATGTATATCTTCTAATCAGATCGCGTTTGTAAAAATTTCCATAATCTAATCCAAAGTTTGTTCGGAATTCAAGATTCTTAATAGGCTCAATATTAATATAAGCATTACCGAATGTGCGCCAGTAAGAATATTTGTTATCTTTTACAGCATCAACTAAACGTGCTGGGTTTTGACGGTCATTCATACTGCCCACAGGTCCACCCCAGCCACCGTCTTCTGTATATACAGGTAGCATTGGTAATGCCTGAAGTGCCGCATTCAAAATACCTCCCGGAGCTTCTACTTCCCCAGTTTTATTTATTGTGAAGTTTTCACCAATAGTAACAATTCCATTGAATAGTTTATAAGATGAGTTCATACGTGCCGAAATACGGTCGAATTCACTATTCTTAATTACGCCATCATTTCTCAAATAGCCTAATGAAAACATATAGCTACCTTTATCTGTACCATTACTTACCGAAAAATCATAGTTTTGAAGCATTCCGGTCTTGGTTATTTCGTCGAACCAATCCGTATTAGCTGTACGCATCGAATTTTTACTATCAATAACATAATCCGGCAACATTATTTTATTCAGAACAGCCTTGCCGTTTGCATCATATCCCCAATCATATGTATATCCTATCGTATTGGAATTTGGATCTTTATTTGCATTTATATTTGCTTGCCACATTACTTTTCCATACTCCTGTGTGTTAAGCATCTTCATTTTAGAAGCATATGTTGATGCTGTAAGACTAGAATTGAAATCTATCTTCAATTTACCTTGCTTTCCTTGTTTTGTTGTAATAATTATTACTCCATTTGCTGCACGTGAACCATAGATACTGGCAGATGAGGCATCTTTTAATACTTGTATACTCTCAATATCAGCAGGGTTTAGCTCGTGCATACCGCTTTTTGTTGGTACACCATCAATAATATAAAGCGGGTCGTTGTTATTCAATGTTCCAATCCCACGTATACGAATTGTTGCTTTTCCTGCAGGATTTCCGTCTGTTGTTACCATCATGCCCGGTACTTTTCCTTGAAGAGCTTTCATCGGGTTATTTTCTGCAACTTTTTTAAGGTCGGCTACAGATACAACTGAAACAGCTCCTGTTAAATCTGCTTTGCGCTGCGAGGTATATCCTGTTACGACTACTTCGTCCAATAGTTTCTGATCTCCTTTCATTACAATATTAAGGACATCTCCATTTTTTACTACTTTTTCTTGAGAGATCATACCCACCATCGAAAATATCAATGTAGCTGTTGATTCTTTCAATTCGATTTCGTACTTACCATCAATGTCAGTAACGGTTCCATTTGTTGTTCCTTTCTCGACAATAGTTATTCCAACCAGACTCTCTCCGTCCTCTGCGGAGGTGACAGTTCCTGATACCCCACTTTTTGTTTGGGCTAAAACTATTGAAGGAAGAACAAATAAGATGAACACTGAAACCATAAATTTCAATGTCTTGCGTTGTTTTTGTTTTTCCATGGATAATTAAATTAAAATGTTAAACTTTATTAGATTTATTCATGATGCAAACCTAAATGAAATAATGGGTATGGTGTATAAAAGATATTTCAGAAGCATGTAAAAATGTTACATGTGGCAAATAAATTCGATGTATGTAACATTTTTACATGTGTTCGAAACAATATTTACATCTGGTGTCATTGATTAATTTTTTCTTTGTATTAACTATAAATCTTCTGCTAATTATTAAAATCATATAAATTTATAACCATGAAAAAACTTTTAAAAACAGCCCCATTTTTTGCTCTGTTTTTGATGGCAGGATGTTCATCCAACGACATCATAATAGAAGACTTCGAATCTGGCACTTTTGATAAATGGACTATCGAAGGTGATGCTTTTGGCTCTACACCATCACTCGGAGGATATTCAGGACAACAAGAAGTGAAAAGCTTCGAAGGAAAATATCTAGCTAACAGTTATAATGGAGGTGATGATTCCCGAGGAACAATTATCTCTTCCGAATTTACAATTGAACGTAATTTTATCAACTTCTTGCTCGGCGGAGGTATGCATTCTGATACGTATATCGAATTGCTGATAGATGGTTCGAGTGTATATGTAACCCGGCCAATGGTTGAAAGCGAAACGTTGCGATGGATGACATGGGATGTAAAAGCTTATAATGGGAAAAAGGCGACTATTCGTATCGTTGATAATCAACGGGGAGGATGGGGACATATCCTTGTCGACCAAATAGTAATGAGTGAAAAAGAAAAGAGTGATTATCTAAAGGACTACAAGCTTTCATTCAATAGTATAGACAAAAAATACTTGTTAATACCGATTGAAGATCGGGGACCAGAATCACACATATATATGGAAGTGGATGGAAAAACCGTTGGTCCGCAGTTGAATATACGTGTGGCACAAACAAAAGTTGATTATTGGATGCCTATAAATATAGAGCAATATAAAGGGAAAGAACTTGCTTTAGTTTTTACTTATATCAAAAAAGAAGATATTGGATATAGTCAAATAAAACAATCGGATGACTATCACTTTGATTACAATGAGAAATATCGTTCTGATTATCACTTTACTCCACAATATGGATGGACAAACGACCCGAATGGAATGGTGTATCACAATGGTGAATATCACTTATTTTATCAACACAACCCTTATGGTTCGATGTGGGGGAATATGAATTGGGGGCATACAGTTACGAAAGACTTAAAGAAATGGGAGCATCTGCCTGTCGCTATTGCACCCGATTCTCTAGGAGCAATCTTTTCGGGAAGTGCGGTTATTGACAAAAATAATACAGCCGGTTTCGGTAAAGATGCAATGGTGGCTATTTATACTTCGGCAGGACAATCTCAGGTTCAAAGTATAGCATATAGTTTAGATAATGGAAGGACTTTTACTAAATACGATAAAAACCCGGTATTGACCGATCCTAATTATGTTGATTTCCGCGATCCGAAAGTTTTCTGGCACGATGCGAGCAAACAATGGATTATGTCGTTAGCTACAAGTCAGGTTGTTACTTTTTACGCTTCCAAAAATCTGAAAGAATGGACTAAACTAAGTCAATTTGGTGAAGGTATTGGAGATCATGGTGGTGTTTGGGAATGTCCTGACCTATTCCCAATGACATACAATGGACAAACAAAATGGGCGCTATTTGTTAGTATTAACCCCGGTGGTCCAAATGGAGGGAGTGCTACACAGTATTTTATCGGTGATTTTGATGGGAAAGATTTTAAAGCTGACGCATTACCTTATCCTCTTTGGCTTGATTATGGGCGCGACAATTATGCCGGTGTTACATGGAGTGGAGCTCCTGACGGTCGCCGTATTTTTATCGGTTGGATGAGTAATTGGGATTATACGAATCAAGTACCTACATTGAATTTCAGAAATGCAATGACCGTTCCACGTGAATTGAAACTTGTACATAATGGAAAACATATGGTTATAGCCAATCCACCTGTAAAAGAAATAGCAGAATTAAGAAGTGAAGCTAAGGATTTACAACAGTTAAGGATTGAAGAAACATATACTGTTGAAAAACTATTTGACAATAATAGTGGAGCTTATGAGATTGAAATGCTTATAAATCCGAATAAAACAGAAATTTTTGAATTCGCATTGATCAATAGAAGGGGCGAAGAACTTAGCTTTAAATTTGACCTTAAAAATGAGCATTTTATTGTTGATAGAGCAAAAAGTGGAATTATCAATTTCAGTAAGAACTTTGCTTCAGGAGAAATTAAAGCGCCAATAGTGAAAAAAGAATCTTATAAAATCCGTTTGCTGATAGATAAAGCATCCTCAGAGATATTTATAAATGACGGCGAAGTAGTACAAACAAATACAATGTTTCCTTCCGAGCCATACAATACATTGACTTTTAAGGTCGAAAATAGCTCAATTGATGTAAAAGATATAAAAATATATAAGCTGAATTAAAAAACGAAGAAATATTATCAATATGAAACAGAAAAACATATATCTGGCTCTTATCCCTGTTATGCTTTCTTTCTTTGCAATGGGATTTGTAGACCTAGTAGGTATTGCAACTAATTATGTCAAAGCAGACTTTGCTTTATCCGATACGATGGCTAACTTATTCCCATCTATGGTCTTCTTCTGGTTTCTTGTCTTGTCTGTACCAACAGGTATGCTAATGAACCGTATAGGGAGACGAAAAACTGTAGTTATTAGTCTAGCTGTAACAGCCTTGGCGCTACTACTTCCTTTTGTTTATTATTCATTTCCGTCCATGCTTGTATCCTTTTCCTTGTTGGGAATTGGTAATAC
>RRZU010666718.1_pt1 | contig 11705 bp, 14 predicted proteins | sample 2165561 | NCBI WGS metagenome assembly RRZU01 (sample SAMN10456909, study PRJNA506462) | wastewater metagenome | isolation source: wastewater sludge | place: USA: Moscow, Idaho | reverse complement strand
ATGCATCTGTGATTGATCGAGTTAATGACCTGATAATAAAAGATTTATAAAGAAAAATATGTTATACAAAAATATCCGTTTTCTTGTAAGAAACGGATACTATATGCAAAAGTATTAAAAAATTCCGAAAAGTAAATAATTGGAATACAAGAAATTCTGAAGTATATGTCTAAAAACATGTATTTAATCTACATTTTATTATTAAATAGCTTATATTTCACTGTATATCAATGTATTAAACAAAATATCCGTTTCTTACAAGAAAACGGATATTTTTGTATAACATATTTTTCTTTATAAATCTTTTATTATCAGGTCATTAACTCGATCAATCACAGATGCATCTATCGAAGCAAGATAGATCTGTGTGGTGGCGATAGAATCATGCCCAAGTGCATCTGAAATGACATTGATAGGCACATTTTTCGATTTGGCTATTGTCGCCCAAGTGTGACGAGTGACATATGTTGTAAGCGTAACCGGCAGTTTCACCATGTCGGCGATGATTTTCAAGTTGTTGTTAATACGGCGTAAGGCTGTTTCGTATTGTTTGCGCTCATCGCTGACCGAACAGTTTATAATAGGAAGCAAATAAGGAGAATCATTACTCGAATAACGGTCAATCAGTTCCTTGATAGGTTTTATGATTTTGATGTGAAGCACTTGATTTGTCTTATGCCTCCGATAGGTCAGCACTCCATTTTGAATGTCCGTCTTCTTCAGGAATACTGCATCTATAAAAGACATACCCCTGCAAAAGAATAAAAACAGGAATATGTCACGGGCAAATTCGATGTTGGGCTTAAAAGACAGGTCAAGATTCTTGATGTGTTTGATGTCGTTGATTGAAATTGCCCGTTTGAGGGTTCTCTCTGTTCCGGTGAACACCGTACGAAAAGGCTTGCGATTCCTGGTCAACTCCTGTTCAACCGCACGGTTATAGACAGCCCGAAGAATGCGCATATAAAAGGAAACGGAATTAGCAGACAGGCCGATCGATTTCAGATATGCCTGATAATCTTCCATCGTAATCTGGTCTATCGCGTTCAATGCAATGTCTTCATTATCCCGAAATCTTTTGAAACTGCCGAGTGCGGCAAGATAGTTCTTCGCCGTACCGGTGTGTTTCAATTGGCGCAACCGTCCGATGACATCCTCCATGAATCTGAAAAGTGTATTCTCGTTTGCAGTGTTCCTGAACTCCGTAATTATATCTTCGGACAAATACCCATGCCGACTACGATCGAATTTTTCTATAATTCCGTTTAGTTTTTCCATGTCCCGATGGATTCTCTGTGCAATTGTCCGGACAAATTCTGCACGTTCGTTGTCGGGCGTGATTACAAGTTTTAACATTTTTTCATCCCATTCATCGGGAAATACCTTGTATTCCGTTGTGATCTGCCTGACGATACGGCGGTGAGTTATAAAATAGACGATAGTGCCCGGACGGTCTGCGACCGTTGACGGGCGGAATTTTAATTTTACTGTTGCCATAACTGTACTTTTTTAATGTTTCTGTCTATAAAATGTATAGGCAACGGCAGCAAGAGTCAGAACAATGAGTATGGAATATAAAAACACCAGTTCGGTCAGTATGTCGGAATGAATCAATTTCCGATTGGCAAAAATGACCAAAGCAAAGAATACGGAAAGTAGTATCAGTAATATAACCATGCACGAGAAAACCGCCTGCGGTATTGAGACCCGTTTCTCGTTCTTACGGATCTCCCCGGCGGCTTTTCTGGCGATACTGTTCAACTCATCCTGCAACATTTTCCTGTCCTCTTCCGAAAAACGGAGCGGCAAATCGTTTTTGAGCAGGTTATGCAAGTTGAGCATGGTGGTGGCGAATGCGCCTGTCTGACTGACAAGTTTTTGCAGAAGGTTGTAAGCCCTGCCGATTTCCGGTTTCAGGTCACGGAACTCGTCAGCCAATGCAGTACTGCGTTCTTCAAGTCGTCGGGTTCGTGCTTCCGCCTTACGTTCATCGTTCTCACTCTGTGGCGTATCCTGCGCCAGTTCATTGCTGTAATCGTATTTTCTGCCTGTCATAAAGTTCCATTCTATCGTTTGCGTGATGTTTTAGGTTGTCTGCTATGTTTCGCGATGGCTGCACGGGCACAACGTCGGGCACGTTCCATTTCGTCCTCGTCCTCTTTCCGTCCCCAAGGCAGGTCGCTGGAAGTGCCGCCTCCGCCACCCGGCGGGACAGCTGGGACATTCATCATGCCGACAAACAGAGCCACTGCATAGTCTGTAAGCTCCTTGTGGTTTGCTGTTTCCCGGTAGTCGAACTCATCATCAAACAGTTGCATGACATTGTTGGGAATATAGAACCTGTAATCCCTGCCATCCTGTGTAAGTTCATACCTTGATGTTCCGTCGTGCCATGAAGAATAATCTGCAACAAGTCTGTCTCCGGTTGTTTTCAAGTCTGCATCGGAACGCGTTGCAGTTTGTGTCGGAATCTTGTTTCCTTCCTGCTTAAACTCTGTCACGGACCGGTTGTGAAGTCTATTCCACGTCGTTTCAATCTTTGATGCCATCAGGGTGCGGCCTTTGCCAAGTTCCGAAGCCTTGTAGATAATGTCTCCGATACCGACCGTATAACCCCGCAACACATCTTTCTTGTCACGCCGTTCTTCGAGTGTATAACCCTTTTTCCGCACCCTCGCAACATAATCGTTCCATGACCATGACGGCATGGAACGCAGGATACCCGTAAGTACCCGGGTAACCTCGTCGGCGTTTGTCCTGCGGATTTCCGCTGCTGTCGTCCAGCCCCGTTTCCGGGCTATACGCTCCGCGGCATACTGTGCGCGGAGATGTATGTTGTGGTCGTTGTTGGTTTTGCCGTCCTTGTCCTTGCGGCAGACCGCAGCGTGCAGGTGGGGAATGCCGCTCTTCGATTCCAGATGCAAACTTACGGAATAGATGCTTCCGGCAAGGTTTGTCCTGTGTGAATACACGTTGCCATGTCTGTCCTTAAACTCCATGCTGTCAAATTCACGGACAAAATCGTCCCACAGCCTTTCCCAGTCTTTCAGGGTGAAATGTTCCGTGTGTTCTTTTGCCGGGCTGATTTCAATGCGGATCATGTTCTTGCCCGTCGGCGCATGGGCTTTTATCATGTCCCATACGCCCTGCGCATCGAGTCTGCACGGAAGCAGGTTGTCCTTGATGTGGTATATCAGTTCGGGATGTTTCTTGTTTCTCGACTCTCCGGTGATGTATCGGAGGGCGTTTATTCCGTGACTTATGGATTTTGCCTTGCCTATCATGTATTTTCTTTGGTTTCTGTCTGTTCCTGTATTTTGGGGTTTTCGGGAATTTGGTTCGGTGCGAAATAGCGGTCTATGATTTTTGTGATGGCTTCCGCAGTCCTGCCGAGCAGTTGCAGCGCACCGACCATCCAGGTTTGATTGCGGAACATCGCCCGACGTTCATCCTGCGGCATGGCGTTGAGCATGGACGTGTATCTGGCATAGTCGCTTCGAGCTATGATGAGTTCGTCACGTATCAACTCTTGTCTTGGGGTCATGCGCTCTTTCGGCCTGTAATTGTATGACCGGGCCAATACATAGTCACTGATTGTCATGCCGCACCTGTCGGCCAGCCGTCCAATATATTCCCGTTGTGTTTTGCTGACACGGAATGAGATGGTCGAGTCACGCCTTTCCCGTTTGCTTTCAGGAATCCCGGACTCTTCATCATGCCGGGTTGTTTTCTGTTTCGTATTCATAAAAAAGAGGGATAAAAGTGATACAAAAGGCAGATTACGGTGCGAGCCTGCGAGCGACGTTCCCCATTGTCCAATATTGGACAATGGCAAGAGTGCCGTGTATGGAATGACCGCCAGGGAGTGTAATACATCGGCATATCTTGTAATGAAATACCGTCCCTAGCCTCACAGAGTGTGCATTCGCTGCCGGATAAATGTCCATAAATGCCTTTCGGAATTTATGACTTTATATAAGAGGATGGGGCTTGCAGCAAAGGATGTAGCCTTGTCATCGGTTGCCTTTACGGGCATGATGCTGCGCTTCTGCCGCTACTCTTGTCAGATTTTGCTTGCAACCTTGCAGGGAAGAAGGACAGGAGTGTCTGACATTTCTGTTCGCATTTCTGTTCCCCTTATTTTGTAGAGGTTCACGGATATTGTTTCGAGACTGTCAGATACTCCGATTCTCCTTTAACTGTTTCTGCCCGCAGCATTGGACGGCTGTGATTGCAGGCGTTGCCGTGCATCCTCCACGGTCTTGAAATCGGACGAGATCTTCATCAGCGCGATGCTGACACGGCATAGCTGGCCGATGTTGACGAACTCCTTTACAGCCTCCATCAGTTTCTGCGCACGTTCCTGCCGGTGTCTCATTACCGCTTCGTTACCCGTTGCGTTCTCCTTTGTCAGTCCGTGGTTGAGAAAGCGGTTCACGGCAAGAAGGTCGGTTGCTTCAATCGTGTCCGTGTCTCCCTTTCCGGTAGCATGACCGACCATCACACGGATGGAATCGGCCTCGTAAGGGGTACATTGTCTGAGAAAATCCAGGATGGTCTGCGCCTTGGCCCCGATAGCGGAGCGTGTTGTCTTTTTGCCGGTTTCCCTGTTTGAGGAATCCTGTGGTACGGCATTCTTAGTGCCCGTACCGGTCATGTTGGAATCATTCATATTGTCTTTGTTTTATAAAGTGGATAAATCATTTGTTTCTCTCCCTGCTCACGAGATACCCCATGGCCTCACTGTCTATTTCGTCCTGCGACTTTACCCTTACCCGTTTCAGCCAGGCATCGAGGTCTTCCTTCGCGAAGAAGCACAGTTTGCCTCCCGGCTTGTAATAAGGGACTACGCGGCGCATCATCATCTTGTAGAGATAACTTGGTTTCACTCCGAGATACCGGGCCGCTTCGGTGGTGTTCATCAGATTGCGTTCACTTTCCATATCGCTTGTTCGTTTATTATTTATACTCGCTTTACCGTCTTGTTGCAACAATGCGGAACAGTCAGGCTTTTGGCCTTTATTTGCCTTCCGTTTCGTTTGCAAAGTTACTTTGGACTTAAAGGGGCATAATGGGGAGCAAATGGGGAAAGTGCATAAAGCAGCGGTGCGCCATACTGCTGATATTCAACAGTATGGCGCACTGCCATGATAGAAGTATGTTATCCCGAATGGGGAACCCGCGGGCTGCTATGGGGACGTTCTCAGTTTCCTCGCGTTTTCGATGGCCCTGTCAACGGATTTGCGGTATTCACGGTTCTCTTCGGTTGTCCCGCCGCTGCAGACATCGCTTCGGTGCTTGTCGTAATATGACTTGGATATGCCGCAGCGTTTCAGGAACTCTTCCGCCCAAAGTTTCCCGCGTTCGTGCGGTCTGATTGTCCGGGATACGGCCAAAACCATATAACAGACACGCAGGTTTTCTTTCGGACGGACGGCGACGGGGCGTGAGGTCGGCTTCAGGTTCATGAAATTCACGAAATCACTGCCCGATGCAAACTCGAACTGACAGTCGTTGCACACCTCGTAAATGAATAGGCACAGGGCAAGATCTACGGTGTCCATCCATGCGGATGTCTCCTGCAACAGGTTCGCTCCGTTCATGGCTTGCCCTCCTGCATGCGGTTGATGTCGGCAATGATGCTTTCCGCGATTCCCTTCAGGCGTTCCACCAGCACGTCAAGAAACAGCGGCTTGAAACAATACACGCAGAAACACCGTTCGAGTTCCTGCTGCCATTCCTGATACAACAGGTCTGCAAGGGCGTGGGCCCTGTCATATTCCGCTTTTGCGGTGTCACATTCCTTGTCAAGCAGCCTGTATTCCGCGGACTCCAGCGGCAGTAAATCCAGACGGTTGCTCTTTGCCGAATAGTCGCGCCAGAGTCGGGTGGCTGCACTTTTCGCTTCCTCGTGCCTCAGTTCAAACGGTTTGATGTGCTCCTCGAAAATGCGTTCGAAATTTGCGGCATAAAGCTCCGACCTGTCCGATGACAGGTATCCGTCCGTTTCCGAAAGCAGGGAAATGGAACATTCCAATAACCGGGCGGGATTCTCCCGTGCCAGATTTTCCGCCTCCTTGACAAGGTTGTTCGTGTCGTTGAAATCCCGGTAGAACAGGGATAATGACAGGGCCCGGCCAAAAGAGAAACCGTCCTGGTTGCAGGTGGCGACAAGTGTGTTTACCTCACTTAACCGTTGTGTAATTTGCTGTATCATCATAGTCGTCAGGAATTAAAAAGGTCATCCATGGTTACTTCGCTATGGACGATGCTATGGTATTTTCCCTCGCCGACTCCGTAAGTCGTGACAAAGGTATGCACTACGGACTTCTTAGTCTTGGTCTTGAGCCTGAAAAGCTCCCGGCGGTTCCGCAGTTTGGCCTCATATTCACCTGTGATATTGTACGCTCCTTCGCTGAATTTCATCTCGCAAAGGTGGATGATGCGGTCTGCACGCTCGATAATCATGTCTATCTGTGCCCCGGATGTTCCGTTTTCCTTGTCAGCGCTACAACGCCAGGTGGAAACGGATGTAGCCATTCCCGATATGCCCAATGCCTTCTTGATCTGTGCATGGTGCAACATGCATATAAGCTCGAAGGTGAATCCCATCCATGAATGGATGCTGCTCGATTCAAGATGGTGTGTCCACCATTGGTCGTCTCTTGAAAGGTTCTTTTCGACAAACTTGAAATAGAACAGGGTATAGAAATCGACCAGCCTGTAAACCGCATCCGTCCGACGGTTGCCGAACAGGTTTGTCTTGTCTATGAAATCGCAGCGTTCAAGATTCGTGAGGATGCGTGTGAGATAGGCCCCGGATATTTTCGTTTTCGTGCTGATTTCTGTTCTTGTCAGACCGGATTTGTTGTCGGCCAGAGCCCTGACGACCTCCACGTACGATTCCGCACCGGGAAATATGGCGTTGTAAAGCTCGTCGAACTCCATCTTCAGTGCACCGGTATCCGAGAAACACAGGCGGTCAACGTTTTGGGCAAAGCTCTGTTGCGGTTCAAGCATTTTGAGATAGAAAGGGACCCCTCCGGTAAGCATGTACCCCTGCAATATCTGGTATCTGTCCCAATGGACTGAACGGCTTTTAAGGTATTCCTCCGTTTCCTTCAAGGAAAATGGCTTCAGGTATATCCTGTGCCTGATTCTGTTGTGCAGCCCGCCCCGGTTCTTTATCAGCTTGTCCGTCATCCACGAGGTGGCCGAGCCGGTGGCAACCAGTACGATATTGTACTGGCTGCTTGCCCAGCCGTTCCAGAAATATTCCAGGGCACTCACAAAATCGGAACGGCGGGAATCCATCCACGGCATTTCATCAATGAAGATGACCTTGCGCCTGTCATCGGGAAGGGTGGAAAGATAGTCCTCAAGGGCATCGAAGGCGTCAACCCAGTCCTTGAACGGGGCGGGTTTCGTTCCGGAATATGCCTTGAGTGCCTTGGCGAAGTTGTTAAGCTGGTCACGGGTGCGTAGATTGTGTCCTCCCACGAACTTGAAATCGTATTTGCCTTCAAAAAACTGCTCCACAAGGAAGGTCTTGCCGATCCTTCGCCGTCCGCATACGATAACGAACTCCGATTCATTGGAATCCATACAGCTTTGCAGTTCCTCACATTCCCGTTGCCGGGCTATCAGTCTGTTTGTCATATCATTGTTTTTTGTGCAAAGGTACTCTAAAATTTGGATAAAAGGCTATAGTATGCACCAAAAATTACCAAGAGTGAATAGGTGTCATTTATGGTGGTAACTTTTCAGCCCAATCAGACAGGCTTATTTTGTTCGGTTTTTATTCCTGTTTGGATTCCTCCCGTTCAAACATCCTGTCGACCATATCCACGGCCTCGATTTTCTTGCTGTCGACGATTTTCGCGTATATCTGCGTGGTGCGCACGTCGGCGTGTCCCATCAGTTTGCAGGTGGTATAAAGGTCAGCCCCGACGGTCATCATCATCGTTCCGAAGGTATGGCGGCTTGTATGATAGGTGATTTTCTTGTCAATACCTGCCTTTTCCACCCATTGCTTGAGGATTTTGTTGGTAGTCGGGCGTGATGGGAGAGTCGCGAAAACAAGTGTCTCGTCACTGTCGTCCGGTTTCCGTTCTGGCAGCCATTTTACGGCATTCTGCGAGAGCGGCGTATAGATGGGAGTGGATGTCTTCTGCTGTACGGTGGCAATCATGTACCTGCCGTCATTACATATAATGTCTTTCCAACGGAGTGTTTCCATATCGCTCAGGCGGAGTCCGCAATAACATGAAAACAGGTATGCCTGCTTTACCGTCATGTTACGGCATTCGGTGGCAATGAGAAGTTTCACTTCCTCGATGGCAAGAAACTGGCGTTTCGATTCTGGTTTCTTTACACGCTCCGAAGCCGAGAGTTGCATGAACGGATTTTCGCCCAGCCACTCCGCACGGACTGCGGCATTCAGGGCGATGGAGAGTTGGGAGATATAGGCCACGACCGTTCCCTGTTCAAGCGGCTTTCCCTGCCTGCCTTTATAGGTGTGTTGGATCCAGTCTATGAAGCCGAGTGCCCATTTCTTGTCAATGTCACCCATCCGGGTGTTTTTGCCGTATTGGTTGATGACCTTTATTATGCTCCGTAATTTTTCGATCCGTTTGATACCTTTGCGCTCCTGATTGGAATGGAATTTTTCCAGCCAGTCCGCCAGCGTCAGTTTCTGCCATGCGGATTTGCTCTTGATTCCGGCTTTGGAATTGGTAATCTCGATGATACGTTGCGATTTTATGGTTTCGACTGCCTCACGGGTGGCGCGGTTCTGTTCCCGGACCCTCGCGTTGACTTCCGGCAGGTGGTACATCTTCAGGAACTCGTAACTTCGTTTGCCGTTGACATAGATGTCAAGGTAGTATGATTCAGAGCCGTCGGCAAGTTTCTTTGTACGGACTCTTACTGGCTCTTTCAATCTGTTGGTTTTCTTGTTTACTGCCATAACTTAAAATACTTTGTCTATCAGTGAAACGGCCTCTTCTTTTTTCTTGTCAACGATTTTCGCGTAGACTTGCGTGGGGCGCACGTCGGCATGTCCCATCATCTTGCTGGCGGTATAAAGGTCAACCCCTGCGGTTATCAGCATCGTGCCGTAGGTGTGGCGGCTCAAATGAAAATGAAGGTGTCTTTCCAATCCTGCCTGTTCCGCCCATTTCTGCAGATGTTTACGCAGGTTGGTACGTGACGGTAGGGAGAATACCGATGACTCCGGTTCTCCACGTTCCGGAAGCCATGATAATGCCTTGGCAGGGAGGGGAAGCGATATGGGTTTGGAATTTTTCTGCATCACCACCGAAACGAAGTGCCGACCGCCATTGACGGAAATGTCACTCCAGCGCAAATCCGTAACATCGCCGACACGCAATCCGCAATAGCAGGCAAACAGAAATGCCTTGCGTATGTTTTCCTTGATATAGGGAGTTTGCTCCAGCTTGCGGATTTCTTCAAAGGTCAGAAACTCACGTTTGCCTTCCGGTTGCTGTATCTTCTCGTGGCTGCCCAGCAGTTCCCACGGGTTGCTTTTTATATAACCCTTTTGCCTTGCACTTGACAGGGTGATGCCGAGATTCCAGAAACTGGAAAATGCGGTGGCTTGGGCAAGTGGTTTCCCTTGCGGAGTGAGAGGCTCGGATTGTAGCCACTCGGCATAATCGACGCAGAATTTCTTGTCTATGTCACACAATCTTGCACCGGGACGGAACTTCTCCAATTTGATGCGTGCTGCCCTTAAACGCAGATAGGCGGGTTGTCCCCGCTGTTTGTATTCCTCCATCAGCATACTAATGAAGTCCGACAATAACATTTGGGATTTGTCTTTCGCCGCCTCCTCCTGCGCCTTGTCATCAACCATGTTTTCGGTCCTGGCGATAATTATCTCCTCCGCCTGACGGAGTGTTTTCGCGTTCTCACGTTTCGTTTTGACGGAAGTTTCCGGTACAAGATACAGTTTAAGGAACTCGTATTCGTGCCTGCCGTCAACAGTATGGTCTATAAAAAGGGACTCGCGGCCGTCTGCAAGTTTTCTTCTCCGCAACTTGAACGGACTTTTTCCTACTTTTGATTGCTTTCTTCTACCCATTGTGCTCCAGCATTTTATATTCTGATGCAAAGGTAGTAAATAGGTTTGATATAAGTATCAAAATGAGTAACAAAAATAATTCATAAATAGGTAAAAATGGTGGCTTGCAGGAATAAATGAGAAAATGAATGTACATTTATAACAAACAGATATACAATGATATATGTTCCTATTTTCGTAAATATTGTGCTTTTGCTGCTCTTTGATTATATATGTTTATCCTTTTCCATTGTTTCGTTTGGTTATTTGTTTGAGCGTGCGTTTGAACTTTTCTTGACTTGTACGGTGGGTGCGTAGACCGCACTTGCCTTTGGACCTTCAGTAGAATGAGTAGCCAAGGTATTTCATGCCTCGAACATCTCCAATGATGGTCTTTTCCATATTCACTTTAAGGAAGAGTTTCTTCTCTAAATAGGTGGATATACTGTCTCGTACTCGTTCTGTGGCACGCTTACTTTTAACCAAAATCAGACAATCGTCTGCGTAGCGTACAAATGGATGACCTCGGCGAGACAACTCTTTATCAAGCTCATTCAGCAAGATATTGCTTAGAATCGGGCTTAACGGACCCCCTTGAGGAACTCCCTCCTCGGTTGATTCATACTTATGAGCAACCATTACGCCGGCTTTGAGATAGTGATGGATAAGTGAAATTACCCGTCCATCCTTGATTGTCCGTGACAACACCTCTATCAGCTTGCTATGGTTTACTGTATCGAAGAATCGCTCCAAGTCAAGGTTTATACAGTAATGATACCCATTGTCTGCATACCCCTGCACCCGCTTCAGCGCATCGTGGGCGCTGCGGTTTGGGCGGAAGCCAAAACTGTTGTCATTGAACTCTCGTTCGTATATCGGTATCAACACTTGGCTTATAGCCTGTTGGATGAACCGGTCAACAACCGTAGGGATACCGAGTTGACGTGCCTTGCCGTTGTCCTTGGGGATATCGACACGACGGACCGGATTGGGCCGGTACTTACCCTTTAGTAGCTGCTCTATCAATTCGTCTTTGTGGAGGTTTAGGTATGGCAACAGTTCGCTCGTTCCCATCTTATCGACACCTCCGGATCCGTCATTCCCTATTACTTGCCGATAAGATCGATTTAAGTTTTCGGGACTCAGGATAAGTTCCAACAAATTGGTTGTGCCTGTCTGCACTTCCACTAGGTTCTCACCTATTATCCACATAAAAGTCTGCGCTCCATCATACCCTTCGGATTCCGTCCTATTCATCTGATGACAGCCAACAGATTCTGTTGTTTGCTGCATTGTTTCTTCCATTTGGTAATAATGTAATAATTCCAGTTTAATTAAAGTTCAGTCCTTCACCAAGCTGTCGATGTTTTTTTTCCTTGCCCGGCTACTATGACCTCTGCTGACTTCTCACGGTTCGTTGTTACTGCTCGGATGACCTCGCCCGTGAGACCTCCCCAGTTATGGACGTATTCTTTCAATCTTATACCTGCTTGATTTACTCCAAGTGTTCCGAACAGCTATAGGACTTTGTTTTGTATTGCAAACTAATCCACACTCGTGAGCCTTGGTATCAAGTTTCTGTTCGTCAGGCCAGATCTTTGCCGAAGACTTCCTTCAGATT
>RRZU010095965.1_pt1 | contig 11705 bp, 12 predicted proteins | sample 2165561 | NCBI WGS metagenome assembly RRZU01 (sample SAMN10456909, study PRJNA506462) | wastewater metagenome | isolation source: wastewater sludge | place: USA: Moscow, Idaho | reverse complement strand
GATCCAGGCCTATATCAAGCGTGGCGCAGGCATCGGCACGCCTGACGCCGTGGACGTTGCCATTGCCGAAGTGGGCGGCACCGTGGGCGATATCGAATCGCTGCCGTTTCTGGAGGCGGTGCGCCAGTTGAGCCTCAAGCTTGGCCCCAATAACAGTGCCTTTGTGCACCTGAGCTACTTGCCGTGGATTCCTACCGCGGGCGAACTCAAACCCAAGCCCACCCAGCACACGGCGCAAAAGCTGCGCGAAACCGGCATCCAGCCCGATGCCCTGCTGTGCCGCGCTGATCGCAGCATCCCTGAAGAAGAGCGTCAGAAAATCAGCCTGTTTACCAATGTGCCCGAATGGGGCGTCATCAGCATGCCCGATGTGGACACCATCTACAAGGTACCGCGTCTGTTGCATGAACAAGGGCTGGATCGTTTGATTTGCGACAAGCTCAACCTGAACACCCCGCCGGCCAACCTCCAGCGTTGGGACGATCTGGTGCATGCGCTGCAACACCTCGAACGCACCGTGAAAGTTGCCATGGTGGGCAAATACGTCGAATTGAGCGACAGCTACAAATCGGTGAACGAGGCGCTGCGCCATGCGGGTCTGAAAAACCACACCCGCGTGCAGATTACGGGCATCGACTCGGAGGCGCTCACGCCCGACAATGTGGCCGAGCAACTCCAGTCCTTCGATGCCATTCTGGTGCCCGGCGGTTTTGGCGAGCGCGGTGTGGAAGGCAAAATCGCCGCTGCCCGCTATGCCCGTGAAAACAAGCTGCCCTATCTGGGCATCTGCCTGGGCATGCAGGTAGCCACCATCGAATACGCGCGCCACATGGCTGGGCTGAAACAGGCCAACAGCACCGAATTTGATCCGCACACGCCCGAGCCGGTCATCGCCTTGATTACCGAATGGAAAGACGCCGACGGCAGCATCCAGCAACGCCAGGCCGATGGCGATTTGGGCGGCACCATGCGTTTGGGCGCGCAAAGCTCCGACGTGCAGCCCGGCACGCTGGCGCATCAGATTTATGGCGATGTCGTTACCGAACGCCACCGCCACCGCTACGAAGCCAACACCCGGTATCTGGACAAGCTGCGCGAAGCGGGCTTGGTGATTTCTGCGCTGACCCAACGCGAGCACTTGACCGAAATCGTCGAGCTGCCGCAAAGCGTGCACCCGTGGTACATGGGCGTGCAGTTTCACCCCGAATTCAAATCCACCCCTTGGGATAGCCACCCGCTGTTTGACAGCTACATTGCAGCAGCACTGCATGCGCAAAAGGCTGCTGCCCAACCATGACAGCAGACAGCATGCCCCAGCCGCCGAATTATGGTTACCGCCCGGTAAACAATCTGGTACTGTGGACATACATTCTGATTGCTGCAAATGTGGTGTGCTATGTCGTGGCGCTGCCTTTGAATGCTTATGTCTTGTCGTTGATGGCTGAAATGAAACGTGCGTTGCAAAGCGACGAATACATGGATCCAGCACAGTACGCCTGGATGGATCAGGCAGGTTCGGTTTTAATGGTGGCCAGCATCATGTTGTTTGTACTGTCTGCGATATTGGTCGCATGCTGGATAAACCGGGCGCATAAAAATTCCCGTGCGCTGGGGGTAAAAGATATCCGCTACTCGCCTGCCATGGCGGTTGGCAGCTTTTTTATTCCCATAGTGTCTTTGTTCATGCCGTATCAGCTAATGAAACAAATGGTTTCTGGCAGTCTTGTTTTGACTGGAGAGGCCGCGCCGCGTGCGTCGTTGCTAGTTTGGTGGGTGGCATATTTGATGGGGTCATTCAGTAATCGCATCAGTGCATTCATGGCCAAAAAGGCAACATTTGAATCACAGGAAATTGCGCAGCTGATTGCCGATATCGATAAATCGGTGATAGCGGTGCACCTGGAAAATATTGCCTGCATTTGTTTGGGTATATCTGCAGGCTTGTTATTTGTCTTGATTCGTCGTACCGAACGTGCCCATGGGCAGCTTGCAGCACAACAGGGTTTGCGGCTCATTTGACATAACGCTTGCCTCCGTGGCCATTTTTGAGAGTGAACCAATATGAAACTGTGTGGATTTGACATTGGCTTAGACCAACCCTTCTTCCTCATCGCCGGCCCCTGCGTGGTAGAGAGTGAGCAGCTGCAAATGGACGTGGCCGGGCAGTTGAAAGAAATCACCGCCTCGCTCGGCATTCCCTTCATTTTCAAAAGCAGTTACGACAAGGCCAACCGTTCCAGCGGCGGCAGCTTTCGCGGCCCCGGCATGGACAAGGGGCTGGAAATTCTGGCCAAGGTCAAGCGGGAATTGAACCTGCCCGTACTCACCGATGTGCACACCGAGGCGGAAATACCCGCCGTGGCGCAGGTGGTGGATGTGCTGCAAACCCCTGCTTTTCTGTGCCGCCAGACCGACTTCATCCGCGCCGTGGCGCAAAGCGGCAAGCCGGTCAATATCAAAAAAGGTCAGTTCCTCGCGCCGCATGACATGAAGAACGTCATCGACAAGGCGCGCGCCGCTGCACGCGAAGCAGGCCTGCCCGAAGACAACTTCATGGCCTGCGAGCGCGGCGCCAGCTTTGGCTACAACAACCTGGTGAGCGACATGCGCAGCCTGGCCATCATGCGCGAAACGGGCGCCCCGGTGGTGTTTGATGCCACCCACAGCGTGCAACTGCCCGGCGGACAAGGCACCAGCAGCGGCGGCCAGCGCGAGATGGTGCCCGTACTGGCGCGTGCGGCAGTGGCGGTGGGCGTGGCCGGATTGTTCATGGAAACGCACCCCGATCCCCAAAACGCCTTGAGCGACGGGCCGAATGCCGTGCCGCTCAAGCACATGAAGGCGTTGCTGGAAACCTTGCTGGAATTGGATACCGTGACCAAGAAAAACGGTTTTCTGGAAAACAGCTTTTCTGCCTGATCATTTGTGGAGACTGCCTTTATGCCCTACGGCTACATCATCGCCAACGTTGATATCACAAACCCCGAGCAAATGGCCGAGTACCGCAAATGGAGCACCGAAGCGGTGCAGATGCATGGCGGCGAATTTGTGGTGCGTGGCGGGCAGCAGCAGGTGCTGGAAGGCGCGGCGCATGCGCGCACGGTGGTGATACGCTTCCCCAGCTATGCGGTAGCGCGGGCGTTTTATGATTCGCCTGAATACTGCCAAGCGCGCGAGCAGCGCGCCGGTGCAGGCACGTTCAATATGCTGTGTGTGGAAGGAGTTTGATTCGCCACCGTTTGAACTGCCACATGCTGACGGGAACATTGACCAAAACCGCCTGCGCGCAGGGCGCGGGCGACAAGATTTTTTTGATAGCCATTTGATTTGGAAAGGTAAACCACCATGAGTGCCATTGTTGATATTGTTGGCCGTGAAGTGCTCGACAGCCGCGGCAACCCCACTGTTGAATGCGATGTGCTGCTCGAAAGCGGCGTGATGGGGCGTGCCGCAGTGCCCAGCGGCGCATCGACCGGCAGCCGTGAGGCGATTGAGCTGCGCGACGGCGACAAAAGCCGTTATCTGGGCAAGGGCGTATTGAAGGCGGTGGAGCACATCAACACCGAAATTTCCGAAGCCGTGCTGGGGCTGGATGCCAGCGAGCAGGCTTTTCTGGATCGCACCCTGATCGACTTGGATGGCACCGAGAATAAAAGCCGCCTGGGCGCCAACGCGATGTTGGCGGTGAGTATGGCGGTGGCTCGCGCGGCGGCAGAAGAGGCGGGCATTCCGCTGTACCGCTATTTCGGCGGCATGGCAGGCAAAGATCTGCCCGTGCCCATGATGAACGTCATCAACGGCGGCGCGCACGCCAACAACAATCTGGACTTGCAAGAGTTCATGATCATCCCTGTGGGCGCACCTTCTTTCCGCGAGGCGCTGCGCTATGGCGCGGAAGTGTTCCATGCGCTCAAGAAAATCATTCACGACAAAGGCATGAGCGTGGCCGTGGGCGATGAAGGTGGCTTTGCCCCCAATGTGGACAACCACGAGGCAGCCATTCAGCTTATTTTGCAAGCCATTCAAAATGCGGGCTATACCCCGGGGCAAGACGTGGTGCTGGGCTTGGACTGCGCCAGCAGCGAGTTCTACAAAGACGGCCAATACGTGCTGGCTGGTGAAGGCGGCCTGAAACTCAGCAGCGCCCAGTGGGCCGACATGCTGGCCACCTGGTGCGAAAAATATCCCATCATCAGCATTGAAGACGGCATGGCCGAAGGCGACTGGGACGGCTGGAAACTGCTGACCGAAAAACTCGGCAAAAAAGTGCAGCTGGTGGGTGACGACCTGTTCGTGACCAATACCAAAATCCTGAAAGAAGGCATCGAAAAAGGCATTGGCAACTCCATCCTCATCAAAATCAACCAGATCGGCACGCTGACCGAAACCTTCGAGGCCATCGAAATGGCCAAACGCGCGGGCTACACCGCCGTCATCAGCCACCGCAGCGGCGAGACCGAAGACAGCACCATTGCCGATATCGCCGTGGGTACCAATGCCGGGCAAATCAAAACCGGCTCGCTCTCGCGCTCTGACCGCATGGCCAAATACAACCAGCTGCTGCGCATTGAAGAAGACCTGGGCGATGTGGCCGTTTATCCCGGCCGCAAGGCGTTCTACAATCTGCGTTAAATACGGATCGCGCCAAGCCTCGCCTGTGTCGGTTGAGTTTGGCGCGGCAACCTTTCTTATTGTGGTGCTGCCATGACCATACGTCCACTTATTCCTCTGGCTCTCGTGTTGCTGCTGATCCTGCTGCAATACAGCATTTGGACGGGCCGTGGCAGCGTGGGTCAGGTGGCCGAGCTGGAAAAAAATCTGGTGACCCTGCGTGCTCAAAACCAGCAGACCGAAGCCGATATTGCCCGCCTGCGCTCCGAAATTCAGGATCTGCAAGAGGGCGTAAGCATCGTCGAAGAAAAAGCACGCTACGAGATGGGGCTGGTCAAGCCCAACGAAATCTTTGTGCAAATTACCCACTGAAACTGAGCTTTCGGCCTTTACTGCCACGGCGCATGGGGGTAAAGCGCGTAACGCCTACGCTGACATGCGCAGCCAGCTATATTTGTCGGTCTTACTTCATTCAAAGGAAAAGCACCATGACACAGATTGCCGTTGTTTATTTTTCGGGCTATGGCCACACCAAACTTGTTGCCGAGAAAGTCGCAGCAAGCGCCCAGGCCCAATTGATCGAAATCGATCAGGAAGGCAACATCAGCGAAGAAGCTTGGGGCACATTGAAACAGTCAGACGCCATCATCTTTGGCGCGCCCACGTACATGGGCTCTACGCCTTGGCAGTTCAAGAAATTCGCCGATGCATCTTCAAAAGCATGGTTTACCCGCGAGTGGCAAGACAAAATCTTCGGCGGCTTCACCGTCAGCGCCAGTGTGAACGGCGACAAGCAAATGACGCTGCTGCAAATGCAAACCTTGGCGGCGCAGCACGGCGGCATCTGGGTGAGCCTGGGCTTGGCGCCTGCCAGTACCTCGGCAGCCACCCGTGCCGACGTCAATCATTTGGGTGGCTCCCTCGGCTTGATTGTGCAATGCCCTGCCGATGCGGGTGCTGAAGCCATCCCCGCAGGGGATATGGAAACGGCCCGGTTGTATGGCGAGCGTGTCAAGACCATTGCCAGCCGTTTCAAATAATGGAAATGAAGCCTAGACTGTGACAACTGGGCATGCAAAAACGCCGTCTGAAGACAATCTCAGACGGCGTTTGTCATTTCACAGGCAGCCACAGTGTTTTTCAGCCCCAACATCCTGCGCTGCCACCCCCAGCAAGACAAGATGCCATGACCGAAAAACTCACCGTTGAAACCGCCATCGCGCATCGTGCTTTTGACGTGGCGGGCAAGCCGAATGAAAAAGTCGATGTCTTGATGGGCAAGCTCAAGCTTTTCGATACAGATATGCAGAGTGGATTTGCCGCTACTGCATGGTTGGCGTAGGAAAAGATATCAACTTTCAACCTCACGGCATTGACAGCGTGCAGGTACTGCAATGGGTCTGAAAAACGATGGATGCCACCACCATTGTGGGCGCTGATTTGGAGCTTGGGCAAAACGGGCAGAAATTTGCGGGCTTTGCTGGAGAAAACCGATTCCGCTGCCACCGTGCGCTGCACCACAACCCTAGCTAGAAGGAATCACAGGAGATTTCGGTTTTGAGTCATCGTGCTTGCTGGACAGGGGCACGAGACGGTTCTAAAAGCGTGCTCGGTAACCAGAACAGTCGCAGTCGCTGCGGGTAGCGATGGCAACCCATTCGGCCATGCAGCGGTAGTTTTTTGATAAATTTGCCAATTTAGTCCATTTTGCGCATACCGGTAATCGAGCCGGTCGGCTAACAACGGGCGGCATCACCAGTCACGGCGCGTTATAAATGCGCTTGCAGCGCCCACAAGTGTTAACAACCCAATACTCGCAATGCCTCGACAACAATCTTCTGCGACTTCACGCATCTTCAAATTCTGGCTGCCGATGAGCGCACTGCTCTTGGGCATTGGGTATTGGTCGCAATTTCGCTACAACCCTGCCACAGAGGCTCAATCCGGGCTGGAAAAGCTCAACCGTTGGCGGGAGCAGGCGGGGTTGCAATCGTTGCAGCCTTCACCAGAGCTGCAAAAAGCCGCGCAAAGCCATGCTGCCTATCTTGGCAAAGATGCGCACGGGCACGATGAAATCAACCAGAGCAACCCCCATTACACAGGCGCAGATCCGCAGGAGCGCGCAACCGCCGCGGGTTACCCCGCGCCCGTTGTTGAAAACCTGACGGTCGGCAACTTTGCCCGTTCTGGTAACGGCAGCACCGACAGTTTGATGACCGCCCTTTACCATCGACTTGGCCTGCTCAATCCCGACCATGATGAAGCAGGCGTGGCATGGGTGCGTGGCCGCAACGCCGCCTTTGTTGTCGTGCAGGGCAGCAGCCAAGACCGCGAATTGTGCGAGCAGGCGGGCAGCCCGTACGGCAAAGCGCTATGTTTTGACCATGTATTGCAACGGCCAGAAAACCGAGATTCCACTGGACGTGCCGCCGCATCGGTACAGCGGAGCCGTTAAATACCCTATCGGCAACAACATCGACCCCAGTTACGACGGCAAAGAAGTGCCCAACCCCATGCCGACTCGCAAAGCCGTTGGTAACCCCGTCAGCATCTCCTTGCATGGCAGCGATGACCCCATAGAAATGCGCGCGTTCACCTTGCGCTCGGCCAAAGGCGAGGTGAGTAGCACGACGGTACTCACCGCCGCGACTGATCCCAACCGCCTGCTGCACCCCAACGAATTTGCCCTGTTTGCGCCCAAGCCGTTGGACTTCGACACCGAATACACCGCCGAATTCCGCTACGCCCAAGGTGGGCAGGAATACGCGGAAACCTGGACATTCCGCACCCGCAAACGGCGACATTGGTTGGAATGGTAACTTTTCTATCTGCTACGTGCAAAAGCAGGCGTGGCAGCACACACCGATTGGCCAAGAGCCGCGGTGGCAGATCAGCTAAACGGCATGTGGCCGTAACATGATTGCCCGAAAGTGTCAAAGATGGGATTGGATCGCTCATAAAAAACGCCGTCTGAGCCAGATTGTTCAGACGGCGTTTTCTTGAAGGCCACTCCTAAGAATTTAACCAATCAGCAATCGGTTAAATATCCATGATCTTGCGTCCCATCCCCTTCACCGGCGGCAACCACGCTTGGTCACCTTGCAAGTTCAAGTGGAGCAGGCGGGCGGGCAGGCGGTATTCTTCGGCGCGGTCAGGGTCGATTTCGGTGGCAAACTCGCCGCCGTTAGCTGCTAATTCCGCCCAGTTTGGATTCAACATCAGGGTTTTGCCCAAAGCGATGAATTCTGCCCAGCCTGTTGCCATGGCCTTTTCTGCCTGCTCGCTCGTGTAGATATTGCCCACACCGATCAATGGCAGTTTGCCGCCGATGCGCTCGTGCAATTGCTCGATGCGGGTGCGGGTTTCGTCTGCGCCGCGGCGTGCCAGTTTGTAGAAATTCCATAAAGAAACATGCAGATATTGCAGGGGTTTTGTTACCAGTGCATCAATCAGGGCGAAGGTTTCGGTCATGGTGATGCCGTTGTCGCCGGCTTCTTCGGGCGAGAAGCGGTAGCCGACGATAAAGTCGGGGCGCTGGTGTTTTTTCACGATGTCGGTCACCGCGTCGACCACCGCCAGCGGAAAGCGCATGCGGTTTTCGAGGCTGCCGCCCCATTCATCGCTGCGTTGGTTGGATTGCGCCGAGAAGAACTGTTGAATCAGGTAGTTGTTGGCGCCGTGGATTTCTACGCCGTCAAAGCCTGCCTGCAAAGCCAGCTCTGCCGCGTTGGCATAGCCTGCGATGATGCTGCGGATTTGTGCGTCGGTTAAGGCCTTGGCGCCGGTGGCTGTGTGGGCGGACGGGGCGAAAATTTCGCCGTTCGGGTTCAGGTCGGGCAATGCCTGCCAGCCGCCGTGGTGGATTTGCAGCAGCGCTTTGGCGCCTTGCTGGTGGGCGATTTCGGCCACTTCGCGCAAGCTCGGTAAATCTTCTTCACCGATGGCTTCGGGCTGGCCGTAAAAGGCTTTGCCGCCTTCCGCCACCAAAGTGGCCGCCGCAATAAACAGGCCGAAGCCTTCAAAGCGGTTATTGAGGAAACGGCGCTCGTCTGCGGTGATGTGGCCGTTTTCGTCTGAGGCCAAATGGGTCATCGGGGCGACCACCAAACGGTTTTTGATTTCTACGCCATTGTTGAAGGCGTAGCTTTGGAACAGATTTTGACGTTTCATATTGAAAAATCCTTGTTTTAAGAAATGGGGAATTGGGCTGAAACATGGCCGTTTCCCGCCAGATCCGTTGCCAATGTTTGTCAATTGAACGCATTATGCGAGCAAACGAAAGACCTGATGTGCTGATGGCCATAGTGTTGGACTGGGGGATGAGGCCGATTGGACCGGGCGCAGTTTGTTCATGCAGAGGCTGTACACGTATTACGTGCAAAAAATACTCGTCTGATTTTCGGTTGCGGCGCATTGGACTGTCTTTCTATACTGCAGTTTCTTCAAGAAGCGTGCGCCACGAAAAATCTTTTGAACCGGTATTCAATCATGAACATCACCGATGAAAAACAAATCGATGCTTACTACCGCGCCTTGCTCGACCGTGCGGCAGACCATGTCGGCGTTTTTTATGTGGGCGTAAAAACCACCGGCGTGTTCTGCATTGCCACATGCCGCGCACGCAAGCCCAAGCGTGAAAATGTGCTGTTTTACCGCACGTTCAAAGATGCGCTGGATGCGGGTTTTCGTCCGTGCAAAATATGCCGACCTACTGAAAACGCCCATGCCGCCCCGCCTGATGTAGCGCGCGCACTGGAATGGCTGCGGCATCATCCAGTCGAGCGCTTGAGCGACTGGCAACTCAAGCAGCAAGGCATCAGCCCGGAGCGCATCCGCCGCTGGTTTCAACAGCATTACGGCATGACTTTTCAGGCTTATCAGCGCGCCCTGCGCATCAATACCGCGCTGCAGAGTTTGCAACAAGGGCAAGTGCCACCCACGCTGCGCTGCATAGCGGTTACGATTCGCTGAGTGGCTTTGGCTACACCTGCAAAAAACTGACCGGACGCGCGCCCACCATGACTGAAAAACCCTTGCTGCTGCATCGTTTCACTACACCGTTGGGACCGATGTTTGTGTGCGCCAGCGAACGCGGCGTGTGCCTGCTGGAATTTGTCGATCGGCGGATGCTGGAAACCGAATTCCGCGACCTTCAGCGCTTGTTCAATGCGCCTATTCTCGCGGGCGAAAATGCCCACACCCGTCAGGCCGAGCGTGAAATGGGCGAGTATTTTGCTGGCAGCCGCTTCGTGTTTGACGTGCCGCTGGATACGCCCGGAACAGCCTTTCGCCAAGCGGTATGGCGCATTCTGCAAACCATTCCCTATGGCCAAACCGCCAGCTATGCCGAACAGGCGGCCAAGCTCGGCAAGCCGCAAGCGGTGCGTGCCGTGGCCAATGCCAACGGCGCCAATCGCGTGTCCATCATCATTCCCTGCCACCGCGTGATCGGCAAAGACGGCTCTTTGACAGGCTATGCTGGCGGCTTGGCACGCAAGCAATGGTTGCTTGAGCATGAGCACCGTTATGTAGGCAATGCGCGGAGCTGATGGGTTGGAGGGGCTTGCCTGTCATTCAAAAGCACGTGTTCTTGCACGAGATCAGGGTGTCCAGCTCATCGTGATTTCACAAAAAATGTGTACGACTGCGATGCGTCATGCATGACAAAAAACGCCACACCATGTGGCGGGCGCAAAAAGCATGAAGCGTTGCAGATCACTGCAACACAGTTGTAAAAGGCTCAGGCGGTTTCAATCTGGGTGAATTTGCCAAAGGTCAGGTCGTTGTACGCCTGGGCGATTTCCGCTCGGCTGTTCATCACAAAGGGGCCGCTGGCAACCAGTGGCTCGTCGATAGGCTCGCCCGCCATCAGCAGCAGGCGCACGTCTTCGCCTGCCTGGGCTTGCAGTTCCAGGCCACTGCCGTCGCGCCCCAGCGTGACGAGTTGGCCGCATTGCGCCGTTTCACCATTGACGGAGACGGTGCCGCTTTGCACCAGCAGCGTCAGTGTCCAGCCTGCGGGCTGCGGCAAAGCGGCGGTTTTGCCTGCATGCAGGCGCACATCCCACACATGCATGGGGGTATGGGTTTGCGCCGGGCCTTTGTTGCCTTGCAGCTCACCCGCAATCACGCGCACGCGTCCCGCATCGTTGGGCAACGCCACTTCGGCGATGCTGCCCGCAGTGATGTTCTGGTAGCGCGCCGGGGTCATTTTGCTTTTGGCGGGCAGGTTCACCCACAGTTGCACCATCTCGAACGGGCCGCCTTTTTCGCTGAAAGCCTGCGAGTGGAGCTCTTTGTGCATGATGCCGCCGCCAGCGGTCATCCACTGAACGTCGCCACGGGCGATGATGCCGCCTGCGCCCGTGCTGTCGCGGTGTTCCACCTCGCCGTCATACACGATGGTGACGGTCTCGAACCCGCGGTGCGGATGATCGCCCACGCCACGGCGCTCGGCGTGCGGATTGGGATCGAACTGCATGGGCGCGGTGTAGTGCAGCAGCAGGAAAGGGGTGTGCAGCTCCGTGTCTTTGCGGTAGTTGAACATGTCGTACACCCGAAAGCCGTCGCCAATCCAGTTGCTGCGGGGCTGTTCGAGCACTGACAGAACGGATTTGAGCGGCGTGTTGGCAGAGTTTGTCATGAGGTGTATTCCTTGAAGGTCTTCGAAAAGACGTGCAGCTTATTTGCCGCCTTTTTTGAACTCGGTAAAGACGTTGTTCATGGCGTTGCGCGCGTCGTTGGTGAAGCTTTCGGGCGAGACCATTTTGGCCATGTCTTCATCGCTCAGGAAGGTGGATTTGTCGGCCACCATTTCAGGCTTGATGAATTCTTTGGCGGCCTTGTTGGCCACGGGGTAGGCGATTTCGTTGGTGAGCGAAGCCGACACCTGGGGTTGCAGGAAGAAGTTGATGAACTTCTGTGCGTTGCCTGGGTGTTTGGCGTCTTTGGGAATAGCCAAATTGTCGAAGAACAGGATGGCGCCGGTGGCAGGCACCAAGGCTTCGATCTGGATGTCGGACTGGTTCTCGACGGCGCGGTTACGGGCGATGTTGATGTCGCCGGCCCAGCCGATGGCGGCGCAGGCCTTGCCG
>RRZU012665719.1_pt1 | contig 11706 bp, 8 predicted proteins | sample 2165561 | NCBI WGS metagenome assembly RRZU01 (sample SAMN10456909, study PRJNA506462) | wastewater metagenome | isolation source: wastewater sludge | place: USA: Moscow, Idaho | reverse complement strand
ATATGGCTATGAACAAGTGAAACTTAGTCCGCATGATGACGATTTTTGGTTGTTTAATCGAAACCATCCAAAATTTCAGGTGATTCGTTTAACGACAGAATCAATGAGTAAGCATAAAGAAAATAAAGATGTCATCTTAGAGAAAGCGCACAAGGTTGGTGACTTGTTTAATAAGAACGTTGAACTTTTAAACATTCACTTTACAGATGAAGATCTTAACTTGTTTTTTGAACCTGGATATTATCAAGCACAAATCAATGAGAATACAATCTCTCCGATGCTTTTAGAACATTATCCTAATATTCGAATTGCTCAAGTTTCAGTTGGAAATGATCTTAGAGTTGAGATGGATGCTCGACAAGCTAAGTTTGAACAGTTTAACAAAAGTAGAATGAGTCAAGCGAAAATTAAGGCTCGAGCAAAAAATAGAGAGAAAGCATTTGGAATTACTCACGTTATTATCATTATAAACGTCTTGGTGTTTTTGATAGGACTCTTTATAACAAGTAAGAGTAATGCCAATGTGAGTTCAATTTTTATGGGGGCTTTATATAAACCATTGGTTTATGGAGCAAACGAATGGTGGCGTCTCTTTACTGCAGGGTTTATTCACTCGGATTATTTACATCTGATTGTAAATATGATTGCCTTAAATCAAGTGGGAACTATGGTTGAGCGAGTATATGGTAAAAAAGAGTTTGGTATTATTTATATTGTTTCGCTTTTAGCATCATCACTTTTAGTTTTAGCGAATGAGAATCCGTTTTATGTGACCCTTGGAGCTAGTGGGGCTATCTTTGGATTGATGGGAGCGGTCATCGTTTATTTATTTTCATCAGGACTTTATAAAGTTAAAGCGATTCGTGATCAAATTATTTGGACACTAGCAATTAATTTATTTATCAGTTTTTTACCGGGAATTAGTATGTACGGACACTTTGGAGGTTTTGTAGCAGGTATTTTAGCAGCTCTAGCTGTTTCAAAGGCGAATTCTATTAAGTCGGCTGTACTTCCTTCTATCATTAGTCTCTGTGTGATTATGGTCTCACTTTTGACATATACAACGATGTTTGATGAAAAATTGTATCCATTAAATAAGAAATTGGATGTTGTCATTGTTGCGGGATACCATGTTTTAGGATTTGAAGATAAGTCGGAAAAATTATATAAGATGTATGTAGAATATTATAAAAATGTTGGCGAAGAATTTGTTCTAGAAATTGAGGAGTAATATGAAAAGACAAACTGTATTATCATGGGATCAATATTTTATGTCCGTTGCCCATCTTTCGGCACTGCGTTCAAAAGATCCGAACACACAAGTAGGAGCCTGTATTGTTAACGATGATAACATTATTGTTGGTATGGGGTATAATGGTCTGCCAAAAGGCTGTAGTGATGACGAGTTTCCATGGGGAAATATTGGTGAAGCGCTAGATACTAAGTATGCTTTTGTCGTGCATGCGGAATTAAATGCGATTTTAAACAGTTATACAAGTTTAAAAGACTGTACAATTTATGTTTCGTTATTTCCTTGCAATGAATGTGCTAAAGCGATCATTCAAAGTGGCATTACAAAAATTATTTATGAAGACGATAAGTATGCGAACACTGACGCTGTAAAAGCAAGTAAGAGAATGTTAAAAGCTGCCGGAGTTACACTCCAACAGCTTGATAAACAATTACGTGTTCACGTAGAAGAAACGATTATTTAAGACGTTTAGTATTTGCAAAGTGAAGCTTTGCGACATAATTTAAATCATCGAAACTATGACGGTTGATGAAGTCCTTAGCGGCATCATCAACCGTTTTTCCTGCACCACTTGGAAAGTTAAAGTTATAGTGTTTTGACATTTGAAGTAAGGAAACATTAAATGCAAAACGAGCAATGATCGATGCTACTGCTACAGAAATATATTTTGACTCAGCTTTCGTTTCAAAAACAAGTTTATTATATATTTCAGTTTCTGAGACTAAGTATTTATAATACGTATTCTCTGGAGTAAACTGGTCAATGACGGTTAACTTTGGAAGATCAACCATTTTACTTAGGTTAACAAAAGCTTGATTGTGGAGTATTGCTTTCATCTTATTTTGATTTGTGGTTTTTTGAATCTTATTGTACGTTGTATTGTCTAAGACAAGTAAGGAATGCTTCACGTTGTTTCTTAGAAACTGACCTATTTCATTAATGTAATCATCATTAATGGCTTTAGAGTCATCAAGATTCAAGTGTTTAATCTTTTCATACGTTTTATCATCGATATAACAGGCACAGACACAGATTGGACCAAAGTAGGACCCATTACCAGTTTCATCAGAACCTGCTTGTGGAAGCGCGAGAGGCTCCTTATAATACTCAGCAATTCTTAAAGCACGTGATCCCTGAAAGACTACTTTTTTACTATTATAAATTGTTACGTTTAAATTAGGTTCCGTTATTCTAAAGTTGGCATACTGGGGTGGATTAACCGCTGTAAACTCAGATAAGGATTCCTTTAATTGTTCAATTTGTTTGTCACTTAATGTTAGTGAGACTATATTCATAATAAACACCTCGTATCCATTTTACACTATAAAGGGACAGTTGTTGCAAATAAGTGCTAATTCAACTAATATAATTATAGGTGGTAGGTGGTACTATGGAGTTATTAAACAATTCAACATTTACGCTAAATCTTATTATAGTCGTAATATTTATATTTTTATTTTTTTTTTTATATCATAAAGGGGTTATTTATTAATTTTTTACACTTTTTACATTAATTGGATCATTGTTTATCGCATGGTTCTTATACAAACCGTTTGGGGTTTTATTTAAGATTACCCCAACATTTTTAGTTCCGTTTCAAGATACGATTCTTGAAGAATTTTTTTATACGAAAATCAACGGCTATGTTTGGTTTATCATACTCTTTGTAGGAGCATTCTTACTTTTGAAATTTTTAAAAGTAATGTTTCATGCTGTATCAAAAGTCCCAGGTATTAATCTTATTAATAAAATATTAGGAGCTGTATTTGGGTTTATAAACTTCATAATTATATCTTTTATCATGATTTATTTTTTATCAATGCCAATGTTTACAAATGGAGTTAGTCTTGTGGAACATTCATTATTAAAACCAATGGTTGATATATCCAATACAATCGCACCACGAGTCGTGGAACGATTGGAAGATATTGAAATTTTAAATGAACTTTCAAATGATCCGAAACAAGCATCAGTTGAAGATGTCGAACACATGCAAGAATATTTAGAAAAAAACAATATTAAAATAGATAATATTGAACAATTTATAAAAGAGGTAACACAATGAGAAAATCATATAAGAGTTTAGAGTTTGATGTCGTACTTGAAGAAATTAGTAAGTACGCATCATTTTCATTAGGAAAACAAAAAGTAATGAATTTAGAACCTTCGGATAATACGTTATTTATTAAACGGAATTTATCACTAACTGAAGAAGTTATGGAAATGATTAATTTAGCTGAAAACTACGAACTTGGTGGTGTGAGTGATGTTTCATATTCCTTAGAGAAGGTAAGTAAGGATATGATGATCACGGGATTAGAATTATTAAAGATTAGTGATCTGAATAAAGCGATTAAAGACATTAATAATAAATTGAAGAATACGGAAGTTGATTTGGATAAACTTTTAGAGTTATCCTCATCACTTGTAATCTTAGATGACTTATCGAAAGAAATTCATAAGTCTATTAATGATTATGGTGAGATTAAAGATGATGCCTCATCAAAACTCTCACAAATTAAAAATGAACTGAATACCTTAGGCGGCCGTTTTGATACGACGATTAATCGTTTTATGAATACGAATAAATCGGTGCTTGCGGATTCAATTACGAGTGAAAGAAATCATCGTAAGGTAGTTCTTTTAAACAACAATTATAAAAATACGATAAAAGGAGTCGTTCATGGTGAGAGTCAAAGTGGACTTTCAGTATATTTTGAACCCGAGTCTTTTATTTCTTATAATAATGATCTTCAAAGTTTAACATCAAAATTGTTAGAAGAAGAAGAACGCATTCTCTTTTCTTTAAGTCAATTGGTTAAAGTTGAGATTGATACAATTTATTCTAATTTAGAAATATTAGCAGAACTGGATGCACTTTTAGCAATCTCTAAATGGGGTTATGAACGAGAAGCAATTGTTGCAGAGTTAAGTGATGATCATAGTATTTACTTAGAACGTGTAGCCCATCCTCTAATCGATCGTAAGAAGGTTGTTAGAAATACATATGCAATTGATGATGGTACAACCTTAATCGTCAGTGGACCCAATACAGGAGGGAAGACGGTAACGCTAAAGACCATTGGATTAAGTATTCTAATGTCACTCTGTGGAATCCCTGTTCTAGCAGATCATGCTAAAATACCTGTTGTTGATCAAATCTTTATTGACTTAGGAGATGAACAATCTGTAGTGTCTGCACTTTCAACATTCTCATCACACCTTGTTCGTTTGTCTGACATTGTCAATAACGTTACAAAAGATTCTTTAGTGATGTTGGATGAGCTTGGAAGTGGAACTGATCCAAAAGAAGGGGAAGCACTCGCAGTATCAACTTTAGAGTATTTAAGATCAAAACAAGCGATTACGCTCGTAACAACCCACCTTAGTGGCCTTAAAACGTATGCACAAAATAGTGATGATATCATGCTTGCAAGCGTCGAGTTTGATGCGGAAACCTTATCGCCAACGTATCGATTTATTGAAGGTTTAGCAGGTGCCTCAAATGCACTTGAAATCGCAAGTAAATTTAACTTTCCAGAACATATTCTGGTGAGAGCTCACGAACTAAAAGATGAGTTGCTTTCAGATGAAGAAAAGTTAATTAAAAACATTGAATCTCAAGAGCGTGAGTTATTAATTAAAGAAAGAAAACTAGAAAAAGAAAAAGAAGCCCTTGAATTAAAGATCAAAGACTTTGAAGAGAAACTTGAAGCAGATCGTAAGGCAGGTAGTAAGATTCTCGATCAAGCCAAAAAAGATGCCCATGACTACATTGTTTTAAAACAAAAAGAAGCGGATGAGCTGTATGATAAACTACTTGAAGAACATCGCCAAATTAATCTAGAAAATGCTAAAAAGATTAAAGATAACATGAACAAGAAGGCTATCGAAACAAGTAAGAAAAAGATTAGTGATCATGTGTTTAAAGTTGGAGATAGTGTCAGAGTATCAGGGATGAATCATATTGGAGAGATTACGGATATAGACCGTAAAAATGTTGCGGTAACGGTAAATGGTATGAATATTAAGACAAAACTAAATCAACTCGAATATGTGGAAGTAAAGAAACAAAAAGCTGTTCGACGAAATGTGACCGTAAAGAGTTCATCAAAAGGGAAGTTAGAATTAAATTTAATTGGAATGACGGTGTATGAAGCAATGCCTGAGTTATCAAAGTTTATTGACAACGGCATTTTAAACAACATGTCGATGGTCACAGTAGTCCATGGAGTAGGGTCTGGAGTATTAAGAAATGCCGTTATTGATAGTTTGAAAAAAAATAAGAGTGTTAAGAGTTTTAAGAACGCACCACAATCAAGTGGTGGGCTTGGAGCAACGCTCGTTTACTTAAAATAAAAGAGAGCATGATATAATAAGACTATGAGAGAAAATTTAAAAATTAAATTAGCGAACCTTCCAACACAACCTGGTTGTTACTTAATGAAGAATAAGGAAGGAACGATTATATACGTCGGTAAAGCAAAGAGTTTGAAGAGTCGTGTCAACTCTTATTTTACGGGTGCGCATGATTATAAGGTTACGAAAATGGTCTCTAACATTGTGGACTTTGATTACATTGTCACTGCCAATGAGAAAGAATCACTAATATTGGAACTTAACTTAATTAAGAAGCATCAACCCCAATTTAATGTCATTTTTATGGATGATAAGGTATATCCTTACATTAAGATTACCGATGAATATTGGCCACGCCTTGTAATTTCAAGAAATAGAGAAAAAGACAAGAACGCGAAGATCTTTGGACCTTATCCAGATAGTGGTGCGGCTCGAAAGATGATTCGACTTCTAGGAAGACTGTATCCAACAAAAAAATGTACCGGTATGCCTAATAAGTTCTGTCTTTACTATCATATGGGTCAATGTATGGGCATGTGTGGTAAGGATGTGGACCGCAATGAGTATATGAAAATGTTTGATGACATCGAACGTATTTTAAAAGGGGATACGGATGAACTTGTTAAAAAGAATCTAAAGATTCAAAAAGAACATATCGAAAAAATGGAATTTGAAAAAGCTGCGGCTATTCAAGAAATCATCGATTCAATTACCCATATCTCCTCATCACAAAAAGTTCAAAGTAATGTTAAGAGTGATAACTTTGATGTGTTTAATTATTACGTTCATAATGGATACATCTCAATTGTAATTATAGAAATACGTTTGGGTAAGGTTATTAATACAAAGAAACACTTTACGCCTTTATATGAAGATCCAAAGATTGCGTTAACAACGTATATTAATCAGTATTACGCATTAAATCCACTTCAAAAAGAGATTATCATTCCTTTTGAAGTTAATGAGGAAGACTACACAGAAGAAATTGCACGTCGTGTTTTCATGCCCCAACGAGGAACCAAAGCTCGTTATATTGAAATGAGTAAGAATAATGCAAAAGTATACTTAGAAGAACAGTTCACGTTAATCAATACTTTACCAGATAAGATAGAGGCAGCGACAAAACAATTGGATGAAGTTTTAGAGATGCATATTTCAAATATTGAAATCTTTGATATTTCACACATTTCTGGAACGAACACAGTAGCAGGTATGGCAAGTTTTAATGAAGGGATTCCGAATAAGAAGGAATATCGATTGTATCGTCTTGATGATCATAAGGCAGATACCGATTCAATGAAAGAAGTAATTTATCGTCGATACTTTAGACTTTTAAAAGATAACTTACAATTTCCTGACTTGTTAATCGTTGATGGGGGTATTACCCAAATCAATGCTGCACAAGAAGTTTTAGAATCTTTAAACATAAAACTGCCATTAGTAGGTTTAAGAAAAGATGACTTCCATAACACAGAAGCAATTGTTACTGTTGATAATGAAGAAATACCAATCGATAAGTCGAGTGAATTATTCTTTTTCTTAAGTCGTATGCAAGATGAAGTGCACCGCTTCGCAATTTCTTATCATAAGAAATTAAGATCAAAGAGTCAGACACGCTCAATACTGGATGATATTGAAGGTGTTGGACCTTCTCGTAAGGCAGCACTTCTTGATGCTTTCAAAAATATTGAAGGAATTAAGAATGCTACAATAGATGAATTAACAGAAGTTGTTCCAGAGAGTGTTGCGTTAAATATAATGCAGACTTTTGAGAACCAATAACATAATTATAAGAGACTTAGCATGATATAATACTTAAAAAGGATGTGACACTATGAATAAGTTAGGTGTATTTGATTCAGGTTTAGGTGGGTTTAATGTCGTAGCACATTTAAGAGCACATCTCACGATGGATATTGTGTTTTTCGCAGACAATAAGAATTTACCGTACGGACTTAAAACAGACGAAGACTTACTCGTCATTTTAATTGATAATATGCAATGGTTTAAAGATAGAGGCATCAATCATGTTCTGATTGCTTGTAATACTGCTTCAAACTTTATTGATCAGTTGAGAGAACATTTTCCAGATATGACAATTGACAGTATTATTGAGATTACCGCAAAGCAATTTAGTGATGAAGATCTTGTCATCTTTGGAACGAATGTAACCACTCGATCAAAAAAATATGATGAGTATTTAGATAAGAAACATCATTATCATGCACTCAGTGAGCTTGCAAGTCTTGTGGAAGCGAATGATGAATACGAAATTGACAAATATTTAAAAGAAGAACTTAAAGAATATAATGGATCACAAAATTATCTGTTAGCGTGTACCCATTATTCTATATATGAGCAAGTTTTTGAGAAGTATTTAAAGGGGAATATTTATGACTCTATTGGACCAATCAATACATATTATAAAAATTTAGAAGGGACTGCTCAATTAGAAATATATACAAGTGGTAATATTAAAACCTTACGCCACCAACTCAAAACAATGTTTGGCTGTGAAGTTTTAGCAAATCCTCACTTAGAGACCTATAAGATTGTTGTAGCCTCTGATAACCATGGGATGTATGCTCCAGTAGCCCAAGTTATTGAAGACCATCCTGACGCCAGTGCATTTATCCACTGTGGCGATGTTCAATTGGATGATCCGATTATGGATAAATTTTATGCGGTAAATGGAAACAATGACTATATTATTACCTATCCAAAATCAATTGAACTTGTGATAAATGATAAGAAGTACTATATTACGCATTCTGATGAATATCCACGATTTAATCGCTATGATAAATTATTTGAACATGCGAAAACAATTGGAGCTGATGTCGTGTTTTATGGACATGAACATATTTATAAAGAGTTATGGATGGAGGATATGTTACTTCTAAATCCGGGATCACTCTTTTATAATCGTGATAACACACTCCCGTCTTATGCAGTTGTGACTGTCAGTAAAAGTGGGTTTAAAATAGAACATGTAGAAATTTAGGTGTAAGTATGAGTTATATTGAAGTAAAAAATATTAAGAAACAATACCATGTTGGAGACTTAACAATAAATGCGGTCTCTGATGTGTCTTTTGATATCGAAGACGGAGAATTTGTCGTTATTGTGGGACCTTCAGGCGCTGGTAAGACTACCGTCATGAATATTATTGGAGGTATGGATACCGCAACGAGTGGAAGCATTAAGATTGCAGGAAAAGAAATCTCAACAAATACAGATAAAGAAATGACAACATATCGAAGAGATGATGTTGGTTTTGTTTTTCAAACATATAATTTAATTCCTAACTTAACCGCAAAAGAGAATGTAGAACTTGCGACACATATTAATAAAGATTCTAGAGATGCACTATCTACTCTAGCAATGGTAAATCTAGAAGATCGGGCCTCAAACTTTCCAGCCCAATTATCAGGTGGCGAACAACAACGAGTTGCGATCGCTAGAGCAGTTGCAAAAAAGCCTAAGATTTTACTTTGTGATGAACCTACAGGAGCTTTAGATAGTGAGACAAGTAGAACTGTACTAAAAGTACTTCGTTCTTGTAGTGATGAGCAAGGGATGACAGTCATCGTTATTACTCATAATGAGGCAATCACTACAATCGCAGACCGTGTCATCACAATTAGAGATGGTCTTGTATCATCAAACGTTGTCAATGAAAAAGTACTAGAAGTAGATGATATCCAGTGGTAAAAGATATACTTCGTGAAATTAAAGGTCGAAAACTACAGTTTTTGGCTATTCTTCTCATAACAACACTTGGTGTTGGTTTTTTTATTGGAATTAGAGTTACGGGTCATGATATGCGATTGACTGCAAACGAATATATGAAAACTGCTAATGTATTAGACCTTCAAATTATGAATTCTTATGGAATAGACAAAGAGATGAAAAAAGATCTTGATGATCTTTTAAAAGAAGAGGGTTATGAAACGTTTTCCAGTAATATTTATGCAGAATCTAATCACTTTGATGGTGTGTTGAATCTCTATGAAATAAATGAATCCACAATAAATGACTTAACGCTTGAAGAAGGGAGTATGCCAAAGGCGAAGAATGAAATCTTCATTGACTCTCTCATGGCGGACGTCTTTAATGTAAAATTGAATGATACGATTAAAATTAAAGAAAATGAAGTCTTTGAAAAAGCTGAACTAAAAGTTGTAGCGATCGGTAAATCTAGTCTTTACTTAAATCGAAGTCGTGGACATACAAATCTTGGTTCTGGCGTGATTGATGGATATGCTTACGCCTATGACTTGGATACGAAAATAGATACAGCAACGTCACTTCGTTATGTCTTTGCAGACGACGCTGATGTTGACAAGAAAATTAAGATTTTAGAATCAAATGAAGAAGAACTCCTAAAGAAACGATTTGATCGTTTAATTGAACCAAAAAAGAAAGAGTTGAAAGAAGCAGAGGAAGCATTAGCGCAAGCAAAAGCAGATTTTGAAATTGAAATTTCAAATCAAAGACATCAAATTGCACTGGGTGAACAAACTTTAAAGAGTTCTGAAGCACAACTTCATGTGTCACTTGATCAACTTACCTTTAATATACCGACTGCAGGGACCTTAGATGAACGCTTAGACTTAGTAACTCGGGGTTTTGAAGCTGTAAAAGATCTTTCTCAAAAAAGTATTGATGATCTCGAAGCGAGAATCCAAACGATTGAAAATGAACTTATCAAAGAAGAACTACAAGCTCAACTGGATAAACAGTTAAATGAATTAAATACGATGGTTGTAGAGTTTGAAAATGGAAGAGCCCAAGTAGAATCAGGAATTCTTCAATATAATAGTGGACTTGCAGAGCTTGAGGCTGGAAAAATTGAACTTGAAAACGGAATCGAAAAAGCAAATCAAGAATTTGCAAAAGCAGAAAAAGAAATTGAGAATGAGAAAAAGCAACTTGAAGAGGCTGATAAAGGAACACTGTTTATTTTTGGTTGAGAAGATGCAATTATAGGTTATACAGATTTCTATAACGATAGTGAACGTATTGAAGCAATTGGAACAATATTTCCACTGATCTTCTTTGGAGTTGCAATACTAATCACATTAAGTACAATGACTCAAATGGTTGAAGAATCACGAAGCCAATTAGGAGTCTATAAGGCTTTAGGATATACTTCACTTCAAGCATCGCTCAAATATGTGGGCTTCTCATTTATCGCATGGATTATTGGAATGATCTTAGGTAGTTTATTAGGGTTTTATTTTATTCCGAATCTTATTTACAATGCTTATCGGATTATGTATGAAACACCAGATCTGATATCAAACGTCGTATTTTCATATTTATGGTTACCTCTTCTTGTGAGTTTTGTTGCAAGTGTTGGCGTTGCATTCTACAAATCAATTAAAGTAAGTAAAGAAAATGCTGCGAACTTACTGAGACCACCACTTCCAAAGAGTGGACAACGAATTTTACTCGAACGTTGGCCGTGGTTATGGAATAAATTCGGATTCTTATATAAAGTAAGTTTTAGAAACTTATTTAGAAACAAGACAAGATTCTTTATGACTATTATTGGAATAGCGGGATGTAGTGGCTTATTGATTACAGGATTTGGTATTGATCACTCCGTGAACTCAATCTTAGATATTCAGTTTAATGAAATCTTCGATTATGATGGTGTTATTACATATACAAGTCCTGATGATTTAGATGATTCATTGTATGATGAATACATTGATGTCTATTCAGCAAATGCAAAAGTAGATAATAAATCGCTAAGTGTTTATGTAACGGAAGATTTAGAAAAACTATCAGAGTACTTCAGATTTAATAATGCAGTATCTGATGAGGAAATAGTGGTAGAGGATAATTTTATAGCGATTACTGAAAAGTTAGCAGAGGAACAAAACATTAATATTGGTGACAACGTAAACTTTGTCTATGACAATAAGAATTATTCTTTACCCGTTTCCGCAATTATTAGAAACCATGCAGGTCATTATATGATGATTGATCAAAAGTACTTTGAAGAGAGTACGAATGAAGTCGTGAAAAACAACATAAGATTATTTAAAGGTAATGATGTCGATAGTGATGTCATAAAAACGATT
>RRZU011085733.1_pt1 | contig 11706 bp, 8 predicted proteins | sample 2165561 | NCBI WGS metagenome assembly RRZU01 (sample SAMN10456909, study PRJNA506462) | wastewater metagenome | isolation source: wastewater sludge | place: USA: Moscow, Idaho | reverse complement strand
TATAGACAATAGTAGTGTTAGTTTTGTAAATAATGGAATTAGTACTTTTAATGCAAACTGTAATTTTGTTAACTTTCAAAATTTAAGAATAGATATCTTCAATACAGAGAATGAAATAGTACTAGAGAGCTTTGTATCAGCAAGCACATTAGTTACTATACCTAAAATTGGACTATTGGCTGGAGAGAGATATTACATAAGAGTATCTGCAGTATTCTTAAATAATAGAGGAGAGTTCGTATCAAGCAAGCCTATAGAATTTTCTACTATATGTAAAGATATAGGAAAAGGTAAAGAGTATGATCCTAGTTATTCTTACACAAACAGAATGTCTGCTATAATCTATGATTTAAATAATATCTTTATAAATAAAATATCTGGATATACACAACAATTGCCGAATGGGGATATTCCTATATTTAATATATTTAATAACTCTATAGATATTAGATATTTTAAATTCTCTAACAATAGCCTAGTAGATACTAATAGAGGAGCTAAGATTATCTCTGTAAATACTATAGACATTAATACTCCAGTAAATATAAAACTATTGAAAGATTTGATTACAGGAGTGACTAGACTGATTGTGGCATTTAATATTTCTGAAAATAGAGTAGAAGTCAAATCTTATGTATATAATAATGGTGAGTTTGGAAATATAGACAGTTCTGTTTCTCCTAATAGTGTAATTTTAGAAAATGCTAAGGTATTAGAAAATAGCGATTCTATATTAGAGTTTAAAGATGATGAGTTTTTATTAGGAATTATATCTACTTTAGATAATAAAAATACAATAGCACTAAAGATAGATTTATCTAGCTATGCTTATGTTCCTAATTTGTATCAAGAATCTTCTGTTGCAAACAATTCAATATCTATGTTTAGACTACCAGATAACAAAGTACTTAAGATATTTTCTGATATGCGTATACAGAAATATGGAGTATATGATATCGAAGATAATGATTTTGTAGACAAAGGAGTTATTCTTCCTGAGATGCAAAATGCATTTGATAACGACAATGGAAATAGATGGTATGGTTTTGATAGACAAGATGGAAATACTCTTTTAATTCCTAGATTTGCAACAACAAATAATTTTAATGTATTTTTATATAATTATTATACAGATACAATGGAAAAAATAATAAGCAAATCAGATATGATTATTCCTGGTAGATATCAAGCAGGAGAAGTTACTACAGTAGAGAAAATATACACAATAGAGTTAAGAGATGGGACATTACTATTAATGTTTTCAGGAAATAAAGCAGGTATCGATTATAAAGATATCTGGAGATATATATAAAGAAAGGAAATAGAATATGACATTATTTACTCCAGTATATGATACCCCACTAAACCAAGCAGGACTAGCTCATAAGGCTACCTATTTGGAGTTAAACAAAAGAACAGATTTTGACCCTCTGTATGCTATTTATGCACATGCTCATGAAGGTGCTGAAAAGAATAGTTTTACAATAGCTTATAGATTAAAAAAAAATGAAATTGTATATGCTAGATATAAAGTAATTTTTGAAAATGGATTAGAGAGTCAATACAGTCCTATAAAGATTATTACAGCTAACACTGCTCTTAAAGAGTATACTTTAGATACAATGTCTGCTGTGCCAGCTACTCCTGTAATTACTGTAGAGAATTACAATAAGTCAGATGTGCCACACGAAGATATTGCTGTTAAAATATCAGACTTAAGATTCTACATGGGAGAAGGTAGCCTGGTTGCTACATCTTGGTATCTTAAAGATGCTTCTGATAATCTTATTTGGAAATCTGAAAAAGATAAGTTTAATTTAAATAAAATTATTATCTCTAAGAATAATTTTAAAGAAGATGGTTTGTATAAGATAGAAGCTTGTAGGGTAGTCAAAACAGGACTATCTGAATATAACAGCCTCAATGGTGCAAAGATAATAAACGTATCTAAAGAGGCAGGATTGAGCAATGCTGATAAAGCTATAGATATAGATTTTGACAATTTTAAACTTTATGAAAATAGACAATCTGTTTTAAAGTTTGAACAAAGAATAAAAGGGTTTGAATATCTATCTGTTAAGATGTATGATAGAAATGGAATATTAGCTCTTGATGAGATTATAGCTGATAAGTCTCCAGTGTATATAAACACTACAGGAATAGTTCTAGGTAGAGAATATACTCTAAGAACAACTGCTTACTACATAGATGGATTAGAAGGTATTAAAAACACTAGAATAAATAGTGCAAGCTTTATTTCAGAAAAGTCTTCAGAGAGTAATACTCTAATGGTTCCTGATTATAAAAATATATTAAAAGTGGGATATCAAGCATTAGATAATTATAAAGATGAAAATATTACATATCCATATCTTTCTGAAAATCTAAACAATGGTAAAGCACTTCTTTTTATAAGAGATAATATGTTTTTTATGGGACAATATTTAGAGTCTGGAATGGTGTTTGATAATTGGTATGTAAATACAGCTAAGCTATTAATTCCTAAGAATGTTAAAAAGCTACAAGTATTACAAAAGCCAAATGGTGAATATCTAATATCTTTTATTAACAGAGAAGTAGGAAATCAAGAAGAGGTGAAGATAGTTTGTTTTAGAACCATAGAAACAAATAACAATGTAAGAGATATAGAGATATTAGGAAGTGGTACAGTCCTTACTAATACTAATAATCTACATGATTTAAATAGATATATCTTTACAAATATTACTAGCCAAAATATATTAGTTACTTTAGATGGTACAGACAAGACTACACTTACTGTATCTGAGCTAGTAAGAAATACTGTTATTTCTAGAGCATCTATAGATTATGAACTAATAGGCAATATGATTTGTGTATGTAAAGCTAGTACGACATCTATGAGTATAATTACATTCTCAGAAGGCATAATTAAAACAGGATTAGTATCCTTAGTAGATTTATTATCTTTAGACTTATCTGTAGAAGAGCTAGAGCTAGATGAAGAGATAGATGAAGATAATGCTTTAATAGAGCTATTAGATAAGATTAAAACTATAGGACACTCTGCAGGAAATCTAAGACTGAATGGTGCTATAATTAAAAAGAATATATTATTATTCACTATCGAAAATGACTCTAACAATATAGAGAGCAGAGTATTTGATTATTTTAAATATAATACACAAACTAAAAAATTAACACCTATAGAGACTATATCATCTATAGGTAGAGATTATCCGAATAGTATAATATATGGATTTAATCTAATTAAGACAAAACTAAACAATCCCCCATTAAGATTAATAGCTGAGAGCTGATGCTCTTGGTTATTAGCTTATTTCTCTTTCTATATAAAAATTTAAAGATACTATGATTTTTAACTTTAAAATTGTTAAAAAATAAATTATATAAAAAGGAGAATGAAAATGATAGGAAATTTTTTTTCTAAAAGAAAGAGACTATTAACTATACTTTTAAGTATTGTTGTTTTTGTTGGTTATTTTATAGTAACTGATCCAGATGCTGGTGTATTACAAAATTTACACTATGGTGTGCAATTAGCATTGATTCTTGGAATATTTGCTCTAGCTATGCCAGTTATTGCTTTCTTAGAAGTGCATACTGATATATACACAGATGAGATTGTAAAAGATCAACCCAAGACTGTAAACACTGCAAGTCAAAATCCAACTGGTGCAGGACTATTATTACTCAGTAAATCAATTGCACTATTAGCATATTCAATTGTTATTGCAGCGATTATAATCTCGGTTAAAGACATAATATAAAATAAAACTTTAAGAAGTATTGTATTTATGAAAGTAGTGTCAAGCGAAATCAACAGTACAATATTTCAAAAATAAACATATAGTATACATCCGCATGGATGTATACTATATATATTTTGTTTTATTTTTCAATAATCTATTGTTTAATTTAAAATCTTTTTTACCATCTCTAATGTTTATATTATCTACTTTCACTGTAGTGATTTTAATATCGTCAATATCATTAATATTAAAACCAGCATTAATATAGGTATCGTAAATATCTATAATTTCATAATGAATTGCTATATCGTGTAAATCATCTGTATTGATATCTAAGCTATTACATAACACACAAGTCTTGTTAGTATAGTAGTTGATAGCTTTACATCTTTTGCAGAGGGTAAAATGCTCATCATATAGTCTTATGCTGTGTAATCTAGTTCTTCCCTCTTTATCTATTAAGGAACTTCTTATTCTACTATTATAATCAATTATCTTTATTTTATTACCAAGCATTATTATTCTCCGCTGTTATTGTGTTATCTAAAAATATTTTCACTTATATTATAATTTAAAAATATAGTGTTATCTGTATTCCATTGTATAATTAATCTAATTTCATTATCTTCAATTCTTAAAGATGATTTAGATACAAGTTCAAGGTCACACTCTCCCTCTGGAATAATAATATCATTTATAGATGCTCTTGTTATCTCTATCATATACTTTTTAGATATTATCATTGGAGGCATTAAATCAAATATAGCCACCTTTACATCAGTGCTAATATAAGAGTCTCCTAACCTAGCACTCAATAATATATAAAGCACATTGTTTTCATCTGTTATTAAGGAAAATAATGAATCGTGACCTATTTCATTTTTTACTTCTTCATTACACTCTACTCTGTTGCAAGCTATTACTTTAGCTTTTTTATTATCTAGAAAATTAAGTCCTTTTACAGCTGAATATTGATCAACTAAGTTTTTAAGACTTTCACTCTTTGTTTTTTTAATAGTGTTAAAAGCAAAAGCTGTATATCTTTCATCTATGTTATAGATTTCACTTATTCTGCTTCTTAGCTGTTTAAAAACTTTATTATCAGTCATAACTACTCTAACAAACTCCATTATCCTACTCATCTCTTTTATTTTAAATCTTTTATACCATATGTGTAAAAACAAAATACCTACTAGAGCAACAATAATATAGCCAATATCTGATAATTGAAAATTAATAAAATCCATACTTTTTCCTTATATATTTAATCATATCTAAAAGCTAATTCAAGAATTATATTTTATAACATAATCTTTTAAATGATTCAAGAGGGCCATATATAAATATTAGGCTTCTCATATATTATTTTAGGAGCAATCATGGCTATTACTATAAGAACAGAAGCTTATCCCGAAAACATTGGGAAAAGCCAAGTATCTACTATTTATCAAGTGGGAGAGACAGCAAACTTTACATTGCCTGATAATATCCTTGCTGAGGTAGAAGGAACACTGTTAAACGACATGTTAAATGTAGGAATTATTAATTTAATTCAACCAGCAAATACAATATGGTGGACAAGATTTAAAAGATTTTTCGATGACACTACTGAGTCTGAATGGTCTATTCCAGAAAGAGTATTTGGTTCAGATTTAAATAACAACAGATTTGTTAAATTTGATTCTATTATAAATAGACCTTCTATTAAAGTACAGTTAGACAATACTGGTATGAAGATAGAAGTATCAGATGCTTTAATTACAGGAGGAGATGGACATCTATATAATACTTATTTACTATACAGTAATGGAGAGATTATATATTCAGATACAGAAAACACTGAAGACTTAACTGGTATTTTTATTCCAGTATCTACATTAAACTTTAGATTATTTAATAATATTACTGTAATGGTAATACAAGGTACAGCAAATGGTGCTGAGTCTGCTATAGCTTCTACGGTAGTAGCTAACTCTAGATTAAGCTTTATGATAACTGGTACGTTTATAGATATTCCTTATAACAGAGGACAAAGATATGAATTAACAAGTAAGACAAACTCTATAGTAGTGTCTGATGCTAGAATATATGTAGGTAGTGGGGATGATCTAGGAGAGATGAATAGATTGGTGTTTGCTAACAATACAGACAACCTAACTAGATATAGCGAGATTATATTAAGCAGCTCAATACTAGAGCCATCTAATATATACACTCTTAGATTAACTCTATCTAGCACTTTAGACAATAGTGTAATAGAGACTTTTGATTATATTATTACTACAGATAAAATAGACTCTAGTTTTATAGTGGATAGAGATTATGTTTATAGAGAAAAGATAACAGCTAGATTTACATCTACTTCAGGAATATTACCAATCAGTAATGAAGAACCAGATTATACAATGTGTTATGCTTCTGATTATAAAGATATACTTTTATCTAGCAATAGTTTCCCAAGTTCTCTATCTGTATTTAAATTTTATCCAAACAATTCAGCTTTAGCAATAGAGAAAGATATTGAATTGGATATTCTAGATGATTCTGGTAAAAAGATAGTATTCTTTACAAGAGATAGAAATGTAATTATAGTGGCTGCAGATACTGATGTAGAACTAAAAGTAATTAAATGTAGCTATAATCCTTTCGATAATAGAAAGCTGGTTAAAGAGTCTACAATGTTTTATAACACTACTAAGGCCAGAAGCATTGTAGAGAGAAATAGTGTTGCATTAAATAATCAAGAGACTCATTTATATTTCTTAGAAAAGACAAAGCTTGGTTCTGAATTTGCTAGAATAAATTTAGCAGATATGTCTAAAGAGATTCTAAGAAAGAGACCTAAGATGACTGGACCAGCAACTCTAGTAATTCTAGATGATGACAAGATATTATCTGTTGGAGGAAGTCATGACGTAATAGACTTCTTTATCTATAGCATAAGAGAGAATCTATGGAGTCCTTATACAGCAAACTTTCCAGATGACCCTAAATATCTAAACTGCTTTAATGGAGTACTTAGAAAAGATGGTAAGGTAGCTATATTTGCTGCTAAAGACTCTGCTGCAAATAGCTTCTTAGTTCTTGATGTTGAAGAAAAACAATATACAGAAGAGACTATAGATATATCTGATGATTACACTTTAGATAATATCATTAGACAAACAGATGGTTCTTTTATTCTAGTTACAAGTAATGCTTATGACAAAACAGATAAAACAATTTGTTATTTGTTTTAAGTTATTTAATTTAATATTATATGGTATGTCCAATTGGACATACCATATGTATTTTTTTTGTTTTAATATTACGCCACTAATTAAACTATAGCGGTGCATAGGCTATATAAAATTCTTAAGTTGTTTTGATATTTTAAATTTTAAATTACTACAGTTAATATTGTGTTGTTTAGATTTAGAATAAAAAAATATATGCATATATTTTAAGTACAATTTAGAAAGGAAATATACCTATGGGTAAAACTATAATTAATGCAGGTTCTCAAATTGTGAACCTTGGGGTAAAAGACAACTCTAGAGTTGGTAGTCTACCTTTACAAGATCCTACTCCTCAACACTGCCCAAAGTCTTTTATCTTTGCTGCTAGAGGTGCTGGTATTGCTTTTGGTGGAATTGCTGAGATGCACAGCTTTTTTGGTAAAGATACTTTTGATGGTAAAAAGAGCTTTATGAATCACCAGACTGCTTTTGTAGAGTTATTTGGACAAAATGGTAATGCACAAATGGTGCAAAGAGTTTATCCTTCTGATATAGGACCAAGAGCTAATGCTACTATCTCTTTAGAGGTTTTAGAAACTGAGCTTGATAACTATAAAAGAAATAGTGATGGAAGTATTGTAAAAAATCCTTTAACAGAAGAGCCTGTAGTAGATGATATTACTCCTACTGTAAATGGTATTAAAGCTAGATTTATTTATGAATCTTTAACTACTGATTTTGAAACTGGTTCAAGAACAAGAAAAACTGGAACAATGACTGATGGTACAAACACTTCAACTATTATTCCAATCTGTGATGTACCAGCTTTATTTAAAGGTAAAGATTATGACAACTCTGGTTTCATATTCTCAATGATTTCTGATAAAAATAAAGATACTAATCTTGTTGATAAAATGAAATCTTTACTTTATAACTTACAGTATGTAAGAAGAGCTGATTCTAAATCAAGTGCTGTATTAACTCCAAACATATTTGGTGGTGTGGCTAGTCCATTTACATTAAATGGTGCAGAGCATCCTTTCTTAGGTAAAACATTAGATATTACTAATGCTAAACAAGCTTGGGAAAATACAGAAGATAGAAGATATGAAATTATCTATAATGAATTTGAAGATATATATTTCTATAATGAAAACATAGAAGATGTATTAACAAAAATTATGAATAATGAAAAAGAGTTTATCTCTGCTACTCCTCAAGCTTGGGAAGATAATGAGAGCTCTGATACTTTAAGCTGGTTTGATTATCTAAGTGATGATAAAGATGAGTTATTAGACAATCAATTATATTTAACAAATCTATTTACTGGAGCTTCTAGCAAAGGTGTAAGATACTTTACAGTTGAAATGGTTTCTGATAGCTCTGACATAGTAAACCCTGCTCATAAACTAATTACATTTGGTAATAATAGTCCAATATGGTTAGCGAATGGTTCTGATGGTACACTATCTGAAGTAGAGTTTGAAAAAGCTGTAGAGATTGAATTAACAAAATATCTAAATCCAAATAGTACTGTACAAGATACAGCTATTAATGTAGAGACATACTTCTGGGATTCAGGATTTACTACAAAGATTAAAGATATAATTCCATACTTCGCTGCAGTAAGAAAAAATACAGCATTTGCACTATCTACATATATAGATAACTACAATAGAAAGATGACTGCTGAAGAAGAGTATGATATGGCTATATACTTAGCTATTAAAGCTGCTGCATTCCCTGAGTCTGAATATTATGCTACAAAAGCATTTAGAGGGTTAATTAATATTGGTTCTGGTAAAGCTAGAACTAGCTCTTACAAAAAGAGATTACCATCTACTTATGAAATAGCGAGTAAAGTGTCTGCTTATATGGGTGCTGCTAATGGTGAATGGAAAGCTGGATTCGACTTCTCTGAAGGAAGCAAAAATATTGTTAACAGTATGATTGATATGTCTCCAGAATTTATTCCAGAAAATTTAAAAGTAATGCTATGGGATACACAAGTTAACTGGGCACAACCAGTTAATAGAAGAGAGTATTTCTTCCCAGCTATACAAACAATTTATCCATATGATGATTCAGTTTTAAATGGATTCTTTAATACAGCTGTAATCTTAGATTTAAATACTATTGCTGATAAAACTTGGAGAATGTTCTCTGGTAACTCTAGAGATAGTAAAGAAGTTTTAAGAGATAGAATTATAAATTACTATAACTCTCAAACTGCTGGAAGATATGATAACAGTGTAGCTGCTATTGTACCAGATGTTGTATTTACAGAAGAAGATGAAATAAGAGGATACTCTTGGACATTAAACGTTTCTATATATGCTAATGTTGCTAAAACAGTACAAACTGTAGCAATCTTTGCTTATAGAGCAGAATAATTTAGGAAAGGAATTAATTTATGATTTTAGATAATAGTACACTATCAGGGGCAATCCCTGATACAACAAACCCTATGGCTAACTTACAAGTTGGTGGATGGGACGGATTAAATCCTGGACTAGGTGTGATTGGTGCAGATGGTGTGGCTAGAAGTTTACTTGTAGCTAACCAACCATATGTGAAAAGACCAAGTATATTCATTATGCTTACTTATCCTATGGCATTCAATTACTACAACAATAAAGCAGAATTAATTAATGCTTATAAAAACTTATTAGAAAGAAGAGCTGCAACATTTGAAGGTCTTAACAATGCTATTACATTAGACTTAGGTGAAACTCCAATTGGTGGAACTAACGAAGTGTATAAAACAGTATTAGATTCTAAAAAAGAAGCTTCTAATATAGTATTTGGATTTAACGAAAAAGATGGTAAACCAATCTACAGATGGCATGAGTGGTTTATAAATAACTTCATTATGCACTTTACTTCTAAAATACCTGAAGTAACATTAATGAGTACTTATAACAACACTAAAACATATGGGGCTGATATGTATTCAATCTCTGGACTTGTAATAGAGCCAGATGTATCAGGTAGATATGTTGTAGATGCTTACCTTGGTGAAAACATCTTCCCTAGTGGAACAGGTGAATCTACAGCAGCTAAGAATAGAAGTGAAGCTGGAACTAACGTAGACATTACAATTGAATATGGTGGTTACTGGCAATCTACTCCTGCTGTTAGAAAATTTGCACAAGAGATGTTAAATACTCTAATTGCTACACAACAAAAATATGATAACCATCCGTTATTTATAGATAGAATTGATCCAAACGTTCTAGCTGCTAAAGGTGGTTTAAATGTTACTGGTAAAGCAAGAGCTGAAGAAGTAAGAAGATAATATTTTCTTAAAGAAAAAAACAGGATAATACAGTGTAGTCAATTGACTACACTGTATATCTTTTTTACATCAATATTATAATTGCAGCATAAGATAGATTAGCTATTTCTTTTAGCTACAATATCTCTATATGTAGAAGCCATTGTTTTAACCGAACTTCTAACTTCACTTGCAGATGTTAATGTAGAGTTGATTTTCATAGCAGGAGTATAATCTTCTGTTTCTACTAAATCAATATCTTCTCTCTTGATGTGTGCTTGTAGACCATTTGCTTCTCCCATAAATGGAGCTTCAATATCTACTGTACCTAACTCTTCAGTTTCAGCAAACAGCTCACCAGCTTTTGTATATCCTGCTTGAGTTACATTGTTAACATACGTACCAGCTTTTTCTAAAATTTCTGTTTGAGCTTTTGCTAGCTCTTCACCAATAAAGTTTGTAAAATCATCTTTATCAAAACTGATTACTGCACTTTTGTTGTCTTCTGCCAATACTACTGATGGATGTAAATTTTCCATAATATACCTCTTTTAATTTAAATTTATTTATTTTTTGGTTAGCTCTGCCGAGCAACAGTTTCTGGATTTATTTTTTAATTAAAAAATATTTAGCAATGAAACAAAACAGTCTATGTAGCAAAAGGCTACATAGACTAAAAGATGTTTCTTATCGTGTTTTACAGTAATAATTTTTTGGAGTATAAATTACCGTTTGCTAAATCTTAAATGCTAAACTAAACTTAATATACGCAGATGTCAACGAGTATATTAGTTTTAACAAAAGGAGAGTAAATATGTAATGAGAATGTTAGTAACCATTAATACTTACAAGGTAGACAGTATACACTAAATAAGCCAAATACAAAGGAGGCGTCTAAAGCTTATTCTTTTTATGTATACTATCTAAACTAATAATATGTGTTCAAATTTTAATCGAAATTACTAATGTTTACTATTTTAATTTCAATTTTGTGAAACAATTATAAATACATAGTCTTTAGAATAATATAAAGGACTATACAAGGAGTTATTATGGTAGGAGGTATAAAAGTCTCTGGTACAGATTTAAATAGATCTATGACAGCTGATTTAGCAACTGCCAGTAAGTTGTATGCAGATGAAGCTCCAGCTGGATTGCTAGGAAATATAATATCTGTAGTTAAAGGAGTGTTAACTCTAGACATAGATCAGATTTTAAATTCTTTAGGGAATATAGTAGATTTAGGATTAGATTTTCTGGGTGATATAAAAGATAGAATACTTGCTTTTATATATTCTCTGTTAGGTAGAGATAGTGATGGTTTATCTAAATTATCATTAGTAGAAAGAAGTGGACTGTTTGGAGATAGTGGAGCCTGTAATTTTAATATGGGAAATCTAAATGGTATAAATCTAAATATAGCAGGATATGGAATATCTGCACTATTAGCAATGTTGCT
>RRZU011994998.1_pt1 | contig 11707 bp, 12 predicted proteins | sample 2165561 | NCBI WGS metagenome assembly RRZU01 (sample SAMN10456909, study PRJNA506462) | wastewater metagenome | isolation source: wastewater sludge | place: USA: Moscow, Idaho | reverse complement strand
ATAACACATTAAATCTTCAGCGGTTTCAACATAGCCGCTCAAAACGATAACCATTTCACCTCTTACGTCTTGCTGTTCAAAAATCGCTAGGACTTCTGAAATCATACCCCTAATATATTCCTCGTACTTTTTGGTCAGTTCGCGAGCTATGACGATTTGGCGATCACCGATGACATCCACCATCGCGCGTAAAGTTTCTTTGATGCGATGTGGCGACTCGTAGAATATAAGTGTTCTAGTTTCTTTTTTGATTTTTTCAAGACGTTCTTTGCGAAGTTTCTTGTCCCTGTTTAAGAATCCTTCAAAGGCAAATTTTGTGGTGTCCATCCCAGACCCTACCAAAGCAGTCGAAAAAGCTGTCACGCCCGGAACAACTTCGAAGTCCAAAGCCTCTTGGATACACAATTTTACAAGTCCTTCGCCAGGATCTGAAATCCCAGGCATACCCGCATCGGTTATCAAAGCAATATTCTCACCACTTTTAAGTTTTTCTATGATCTCTTTTCCAGCCACGACTTGATTGTGTTCATGGTAACTGTGAAGGGGCTTAGAGATCTCGAAATGATTCAACAGCCGTATAGAATGTCTTGTGTCTTCTGCATAGATCACATCGCAAGATTTTAAAGTCGATATTACCCTAAAGGTGATATCCTCTAGATTGCCAATAGGGGTTCCACAAAGATATAATTTTCCAGCCATGTACCCTCCCATTTAAGTCACATCATTTTGTGTTGATTCAAATACCGTTATGTTTTCTTCTTTATATATTCGATAGATTTCCTCAGTGAACCCACCTGTTTTATTATAAACAATTAAAGGATCATGAAACTTCAAATCAGCCTGGCCACCCTTTGAACACATGATCAAAAAGATATTCGGCTTTTTATCATGGTAGGGTTGAATCATGCGAATTTCTTTAGGTTCCAGCTTATACTTTCTACATAATACCATAATGTCCACCAACCTGCTAGGCCTATGAATCATATAGAACTTCCCTCTAAACTTAAGGAGTTCACTTGCTTTGGCGATGATGTCTTCCAACGTACATAGCACTTCATGCCTCGATATACTCTTTTGAATAAAATCGTTTTTTATGCCGCCATTTCCAGACATATAGGGTGGGTTGCTAAATACCACATCCACTACACCTTTTTCAAAATAGCGATTCACATGAATTAGGTTGTCATTGATAATTTCTATTTTCTCTTCTAAGTGATTCATTTGAACACTTCTTCTGGCCATATCAGAAACTTCATTTTGCACTTCAAAGGCATAAATCTTTGAAAATTCTGTTTTACCACTGAGTAGGATGGGGATGATACCTGTGCCTGTACCAAATTCTACTGCAATATCCTTTTTTTTAAGTTTAATAAAGTGACTAAGCAAAACGGCATCAATCCCAAAGCAAAACCAGTTTGGATTTTGAATAATTCTAAGACCGTTAAGTTGCAAATCGTCTATTCTCTCTCCTTCATGACATTGAAAAGTGTTTTCTTCAACCACTTTTGAATCGTCAGGTAGCGTTCCATTATCTATAACCATATCTATACATCCTTTTTTGCACGTCTTAAAAGATAACATCTTAAAAGAAAACGTTTTGAAATGAAACATTTCAAAACGTTTAATATTAGTCTTCCAACTTTTTAAGTTCAGCCAAATCAATTGGCCCTGCGTCTTGAATAATCGGTGTTACGGGTGGTGCATTTCTATTGACTTCGATGACTTTAATCTGCTCTTTCGTGTATGCGATGATATCCTCACTGAGTTCACCTGGTTTGTCTTTAAGCTGATGTCTGACTTTCACTTGCTCTAATAGAATATTGGTATCTACCACCACAGCAGGACCATCTGGCGTTTTAACTTTATCGCCTCGATTCGGCATACCAACTCTAATCTGAACATAGGTATCATACTCATATTTTAAACAACACATCAATCGACCACAAAGACCTGAAATTTTCACAGGATTTAATGAGAGGTTCTGATCTTTCGCCATTTTAATCGAAACCGGAGCAAAATCACCCAACCAACTTCCGCAACAAATCTCGCGACCACAAGGGCCTAAGCCTTTGACCATCTTCGACTCATCTCTTACACCAATTTGTCTTAGTTCAATTCTGGTTCTAAAAATAGCTGCCAGATCCTTTACCAATTCTCTAAAATCGATTCTGCCATCTGCAGTGAAATAAAAGATGACCTTGTTATTATCAAATGTATATTCTACATCGATGAGTTTCATATCAAGCTCATGTGTTTTGATTTTTTCTAAGCACACTCTAAAAGCTTCTTGAGCCTTTACTTTATTGTTTTGATGATTTGTGTCGTCTTCCACTGTAGAAACACGAAGAACTGGCTTTAACGGACTCACGATTTGCTCTTCCGGAATCTCTCTTTTACCGATGACACATTCACCATATTCCACGCCTCTGGCCGTTTCAACAATCACATGCTCGCCTTTATTCACTGGTACATCAGCAGGATCAAAATAATAAATCTTTCCTGCCTTTTTAAAACGTACACCAACTACAGTGATCATTTATGCCTCCCTTTCAATACATTTAACCAATAGCTTATCTATCGTTAAATCAAAATTCATATTATTCTTTAGTTTCAAGTCTGTTTCTTCTATACACTCAATCAGTGCGATGTTTTTTGCTCTAGACAAACCTTTGGATAAACTGAAAACATTATCCTTATAATTTAGTATAGTTAAATTTTGACGAGTAATCAAATGAATATTATTCGTTTCTCTATAAATCAATGCATCTCTTAGCAAAATTGACAACATCATTAAAAATTCTGAAATCTTCTCTTTTTCTTTCTTTAAATAAGGGCCATATTCAAAAACTCGACCGACGTCTGCCGTTTCGATTCCCTTTGCAAGCTCCAAAACCTTTTCCATCATCACTTTATCTAAGACGGGCTCTGTGGTTTCATCTTCTGAAATCACTTGGCACCTAGATAAAACAGTATCTAACATGAGGTCCATCTGAGAAGTTAAAAAGATAAATACGGCATATTCGGGCGGTTCTTCTAACACTTTTAGGATTCTGTTTTGTGCACGATCTGTCATCAAATGCGCTTTTTGAAACACGACGATCTTATTGGCACTTTCAAATGGACGAATATAAATAAATTCTTGAAACGCTTCCACTTGCGCATTTTTTATAGAGGCACCATCCGGTTCGATGAACATCATATCAGGATGATTATCCGATGCTAGCTTTAGACATGACGAACAGGAACCACAACCTGTGTGTTCCTGTTTGCATAAAACGTGCTTTGCAATTGACTTTCCTAAACTGATTTCTTCACTACCTGAAATCAAATAACTGTGAGATAATCGACCTGATTTAAGTGCTTCCTTGATATAATTTAAAGCTTTTGACATTTATAACCTACTACAATTTAAGATAATTCTCTACATCAATAACAAAAACAGTTGCGCCACCGACAGAAATTTCTAGTGGCATGCCCATAACACTGTTGTCACCCATGAGAGATGTGGTGGTCGTAATTTCCTTGCGCGTTTTACAGGTTTCTTCGATGATTTTTATCGCATGTTCAACGCGTTCTTTTGGAATTCCTATAATTAAAGTTGTGTTGCCTGACTTTAAAAATCCACCCGTTGAAGCGAGTTTCGTCACGCCGAAATCTGCAGCCGTGAGTTTTTTGACCAATGAATGTGCATCTTCATCATGCACAATGGCAATAATCAGTTTCATAAAATCCCTCCTAACGGTTTAAATGGTTATTATAAGTATACCACAATTATAGGATTTAATTCACAGTTCCTATTTTATTAAACGGCATAAATCTAAAGACAACTTTACCGATGATATCCTCTTCAGATACAAAACCTAAATCTCTGCTATCTAAACTGACACTTCTGTTATCGCCCATGACGAAAAACTTTCCTTCTGGAACAGTTTGAAGGGGTACATTTTTATTTGTAGGTGTATTAATATAAACTTCATTTAAAGTTACACCATTCACTCTGACTTCACCAGCCACAATCTCTATGGTATCGTTTGGACCTGCAATTACCCTCTTAATTAGGTTCTTACGCTCTCCCTCTTTGTGTATCAGCCTTTGAACAAAACTCAAACTCTCATAGTCATCTTGTGACAGCGTTAACTCAGACTTGAAGGAAACGATATCTCCCTTTTCAATTTCACCAATTTTGATCATAAACAGCATATCCTTCTCAACTAAAGTTGGGTACATGGATGTATTATAAACCGTCGTTGTTGCAAAGAAAAAATTGTAAATTAAAAATATAACCAATGTAACTAAAATGGCCTGTGCCCATTCAAATACTTCCCGTTTAACTTTATTCATTCTACACCTCATTCGAAAGATTGATTCTACTATGTTTATTATACATGAATGTCACTTATATTATTTAACATTGATGTTAAATTTATTGTAATTTCTTTATTACATCCCTAAAACGCGAATCTGTATCAACTCATCCGGAAAAAGGTTTATAACTTCGCGCGTAATTCTCTCACCTGGTACCAAAATTGGTATCCCTGGAGGGTAAGGGATAACATACTCTGCGCTTACTCTACCTTCGCAATGATCACGCTGTACAGCCTCATCGTGCATACGTGAAGCTTCACTTGCCGAACAAACATATATATCTTCGTATTTATACTGGTCATAAAACACTTTGTATTTTGAATAGCCATCATCTAAAGATTTCACTTGAACATGATCTTTATATAAATCAAAATACCAACCATCTAAATCCTTTATAGCTTTGATGGCACGAATAAAATCGTCTGATGTGTTCGCCATACTGGACATAAACAAAAGAAAATGAGTAGATTCATACTCTACTTGTATACCGTAAGATTCTCTTAACTTTTTAGACATACATGGCCCGTCTACTAAACCTTTATCATAAAAAGGACGCTTTATTTTTAAGAGAAACTTACTATAGTCCATATAATCAAATCGGCAAACCTCGAGGACTTTTAAGTCTTTTAACTCTGTTTGTAACGAAAGCATGTTTTTATGAAGCAAATCAGCTTTCTCAAGCCCCTCTTGTTCGATGACTTCAAGCATATAATCTATTGATAGCATTAAAATATAAGATGGACTACTCGTCTGCAGACTTTTAAGATACCACTTGATTCTATCTTCTTGCTTCAATGATAGAATACTGCTTTTGGAAAAATGTAAACACGCTGTCTGAGTCATAGCGGGGAGTGTTTTGTGAAAACTCTGAACCACGACATCGGCTCCTAACTCTAATGCTGACTTCGGTCCGCCCTTATGTAGTATGAGATGTGCACCATGTGCTTCATCGACAACCACAGGAATCCCTTTCTTATGACATAGATCTATCAGCTGATCAATCTCATAACAGAGCCCTTCATAAGTAGGATAGGTTAACAAACATATCTTAATATCCCTAGTCAAAGCATCAAATTTTTCTATATTGATGCTCTTTGGAATTCCAAGCTCATCATCATACTCAAAAAAATAATAGACAGGCGTCAGCTGTTGCATTTCGATCGCATTATAAACAGATTTATGTGCATTTCTATTTATCAAAATACGATCTCCAGGTTGAGTTAACCCCATAATCATACTTAAAATGCCTACAGTACTTCCATTAATCAGGATCTTTGATTCAGAGGCACCATAAAAAGATGAAATCGCTCTTTCTGTCTCAAGAATACAGCCCTCTGCATCATGTAAATGATCCGAGCCTGGTATTTCTGTTATGTCATAAGCTAAGTTCATGAACGCGGCTGTCGGAATCCCTTGACCATTTTTATGCCCAGGCATATGAAAGGAAACTAACTTTTCGTTATATATATTTTGGATTGCTTCTCTAAGTCTCATCTTCAGCTCTTTTCTATATCAATCTAGAATAATATATAAATTGTTTCTTATTTATACTGTTCTTATTTATACTGTTCTTATTTATTCTGTTCTTATTTATACTGTTTTTTATTTATTCGGTATTAGCTTGTCTTGTTTGCCTTTACTTGGCTTACTTTTTCTTTTAAACGCTTTCATTTGTCTCACGTTCTTGCTTTTGTTACGATAGTACTTTAAATCACGCAATAAATCAGACCACGAAAAAAGCATGATGATCAAAAAACCTATACATACAGCAACCACAATCACCCAATCAAAAATAACCATTCTTACCTCAACTCTCTATAAAACCATCATTAAACAGTTCGTGCTTTTTTAATATGTTAAAAACCCGATTATCTATTCTCATGAGTTCTATTTTCAATTTTTTTTGAGATATTTTTAGTTGCTTCGATATGGCTTTAGGTTCAAGACGCTTACAATCAATGCCATAATGAAACTTGAAAATCGCTTCTGTCTGTTCATCAAAAACAGCTTCATCTAGAATAAGTCTTAATTTTTCATTTACCAGTTCGATGAGTTTTGGATTCATTATAGACGCCTCTCCATCTTTGTCAAAAGATTATATGCTTTTTCAACATAAAACTCCGATTTTGTGTTCAGAATTTGTATGCTAGGCTGAAGTTGAGTTTGAGCATCTATTATCAAATCCATTGATTCTAATGTGTTTTTTAACTGTAATGCAGTCCCTACATTGCCATCATAAATATCAATTTGGTCATGATAAAATTGACGAATATAATCCTTTAAAAATATATAATGGGTACAACCCAAAACAATCGTAGATGCTTTAGGAATATGTTTCTCTAAAAAATCATTAACACAATTTTGAACATAAGGCACATCATGAAGATGATTCTCTACACAATCAACCCACTCAGGTGCAGGTAATTTTTCAACGCGATACCCATCATCAAGCCCTTCCACCAGCTTGATGAATTTTTCTTCTTTTAAAGTCATTTCTGTTGCTATGACCACGACTTGCCCTTCGCTCGATCTTAATGCTGGCTTAACGGCTGGCTCCATACCAATTATAGGAATATCGTACATATCTCGTAATCTTGAAACAGCTGCTGAAGTCGCTGTATTACACGCAATAACAATTGCTTTTACTCCCATTTTAATTAATTGATCACAAATATCTTTAGAGAGCTGAAAAACCTCTTCCTTACTTTTGGTACCATATGGGGCATGTAACGAATCACCTATATATATATAAGATTCATTCGGCAATAAGCTTTTCAAAGTGTTTAAAACAGAAATGCCTCCTAATCCCGAATCAAAAATACCAATTTTGTCATTTCTATCCAAAGTATACACCACCATCTCATTGTTTATACGTTATTATAGCATATTTCACTACTATTTTCACTTTCTCTGGAATTGTCATTTTAATCTATTAGCGTTATAATGTCATATATAAAAAACATAAAGGTGATCTATATGAAAATTGACTGTCGAAAATGTAAACATTATTATATAACATGGGATCCAAGCAATCCAAATGGTTGTAAAAAATTCTCTTTTAAATCGAGACTGATGCCCTCTGATGTGGTATATCAATCCTCTGGCATGATTTGCAATGCCTTTGAAGCAAAAGAAATCGTCAACAAATCGAAATAAAGGACATTAACACTTTTAAAGGTTAATGTCCTTTTTATGGCTTACTTGTTCTCTTGTAGTTTTAGATCGCCTGCTTTAATCCAACCTTTTTTTCTCATCCACTCACTGATTCCCAAAGATATCACAGCAGGTAAGATAAAATGCATTACGGCTATCATAACAAAGAATGTTGCAACACTTACCTTTCCAGCCATTTCTGCATACGCGCCAAATTGTCCTACCAAACCACTTGTTCCCATACCCGCACCAACGCTATTACTTTCCATGCCCAACACTGCAGTACTGATTGGACCTAAAATTGCACTGGCGACAATAGGTGGTATCCACACTTTCGGATTCTTTATGATATTTGGAACTTGAAGCATAGAAGTCCCTAATCCTTGAGCGATGGCTCCGCCAAATCCATTTTCTCTATAACTGATCACTGCAAAACCAATCATTTGACTACAACATCCTACCAGTGACGCACCTCCGGCGATACCTGATAAACCTAAAGAAATCGCTAAAGCAGCACTACTAATCGGCAATGTTAACACAATACCCATAATCACAGATACAATAATGCCCATAGGTATCGGTTGTAATTCAGTAGCTGTATTGATGACTTCTCCTATAGCTTTCATAAAAGCTGCAATCCATGGACTAATTGTAATCCCAACTAAACCTCCCACGATAATGGTAGCCGCTGGTACCAGTACGATGTCAACCTTCGTTTTACCTGCAATCAATTTTGAAAACTCAGCAGCAACCAAGGCAGACACAAACGCACCCATTGGTTCTCCAATAGAGATGATCATCTGACCTGATTCAGCGATACTAATGCTACCCGCACCAATCGTCCCCGCTACCAAAGAAGCGAAAATGCCTAAAGGTGATGCTTTAACACTATGTGCCACAGCAGCACCAATAGCTGGTCCCATCATCGCTTGTGCAAACCTACCAAACTTAACCAAGACCTCTATCTCCGCCAACTCACCAATTTGCTTCAAAATAAGACCTATGATCAGTGACGAGAACAAACCTAAAGCCATACCATTTAATGTTTTAATTAAATAATTTCTCGTTTTCATTTTTATCCCCTTTTATAAAATATTATCATGATACTTAGAATATATTCACCACATTTAATAATTCCATTATTGCCCTTTTAAGATTTTATCAACATGAATACAACATTATTCTATAGGGTCTTGATATATAAATCATCGAATCGTGTTGCTCATTTTGTGTTGTCAGGTGTCTTGTCAGTACAAGCCTAAAAAAAGGACCTTTAATCTACAAATCCTTTTTCTTTTAATTCCTGCATAATTAGAGTGAATATTTTATCGCTAGGTACTTCTATGGTATGAATATGATCTCCTTTTGTTAAAGATGATAATGGTTTTGCGTCTGTATTTTTTACTTTCTCAACAAATCTATCAATTCCCTCAAAAGTTGAAATATCTAATCTCCCCACGATTTCACCATAGACGGGATGCTCTACGATGACATCGATAATGACACCGCCATACTCAACTATAATGCGAAGTTCTTCTTCCATTCTATCATAGCCATCATGCTTTGATACAAAAGTCTTTATGACCTTATTCTGTGATTTTTTCGTTTGAATTAGATAGCCATTTGAGGTTGCTGTTATTGGAAAGCCCGATGCTCTCAAAATCGCAATATCTTGAACAATGATTTGCCTTGATACATCAAAATATTCGGCGAGTTCAGATCCAGTGATTGGCTCTGAAGCTTTAGTCATTTTATCAATTATTTTTTTCCTTCTTGTATCTGACATGCAAACTCCTTTCATTACGAATGAATCATAGTTTAAATTAACTAAGTTGTACTCTTAATTAAGTCGTTTATGCTAGTCATTGGAATTCGATAAATCTTTGAGCAGCTCTTCTTTTAACTTCTCTTCTTCTAATCTTACCAAACTTTTAATATTAGCATTTGAATTCGCTATATGATTAACTAAAGCTGTCCTTGTTCGATCAACATCATGTTCTTTCAATGCTTCTACGATTTCTTTATGCTCGTCCAAAGCATGTTTCAATCTACCCTCTGACTTTAAAGAATTGTTTCTGGCAGTTTTAATGAAAAGCTGAAAATCATTTAAAACACCTTCTAAATATCTGCTTTTGGTTGATTGATACAAAGTCTCATGAAATTTTGTGTTTAGCTCAAAAATACGATCAACATCACCTTTAAAAGAGTAAAACTCCATTAAATCAAAAATTTCTTCCAACTGTTTAATTTCGTGATCTAAAATTCTCTCAGCTGCCCATTGACCCACAAGACCTTCAATGCAAAGTCTAATCGTAAGTATGTCGTCGATGTCTTCCTTACTGATTCCCTTTACAACTACACCTCTATTTGGAATATTATCAACAAGACCATCTAGCTCTAATTGCTTAAGAGCTTCTCTGACTGGTGTACGGCTAACGCCCAGTTCATCTGCAAGTTTAATTTCAACTAATTTATCTCCACTCACGTATCTGCCATTGAGGATATCCTCTCTAATTTTCTCAAAAATCAATGATGTCAAAGACTTGTTTTCCTTTTTTTGATCAAATAAATCCATAAATAGCCTCCAATGGAATTCTTGCATACTCAGACAAATTAGCCTGTCATTTTTATTCTAGCGATTATCACGACCAGTGTCAAATAAATTACTAAAGCTTCAACTTATTGGCATTGTATTCTAGATTATTCTGAATAATTACAGCAACTATATCTATAGTAAAACAACTATTTTAACACATAAATTTCAATTCTTTATCCTTCAATTATTCCCTAATATTTAAATTACAATAGAGGATATAATAAAATGATCCTGAAGAATGTGGATAAAATATGCGAAAACATAAGTTATCCCTAGTTTTTTCACATATCCATTTTTTCTGAAGCTTCTATGGGTTTATTATAATAATTTTATTCTTAAACAGAAAAAAGTTCAGTCAATTGACTGAACTCTTTCTTTTGAAACCAGCAACGTTCTACTCTCCCAGGCAGCTGCCCGCCAAGTACCCTCGACGCTGGAGGACTTTACTTCTGTGTTCGGTATGGGAACAGGTGTGGCCCCTCCGCCATCATCACTGGATTTCGCTTATATATATTTCGCTTTCGCAAAACATATATTCGCTCCTTATATTATACAGTTTATGCTTACACATAAACACGTTAACACAAAGATCCTTTAGGTTTTTATCAAACCCTGAAAATTGCATATAGCTTCATTCAAATTGTTAAAACGATAAGGTCAAGTCCTCGATCTATTAGTACCTGTCAGCTGAATACATTACTGCACTTACACCTCAGGCCTATTACCACATTATCTTCATGGGATCTTACTCCATTTCTGGATGGGAAATCTCATCTTGAGGGGGGCTTCGCGCTTAGATGCCTTCAGCGCTTATCCCGTCCGAACTTAGCTACTCAGCTGTGCCATTGGCATGACAACTGATCCACCAGCGGTTCGTCCATCCCGGTCCTCTCGTACTAAGGACAGCTCCTCTCAAATTTCCTACGCCCACGACGGATAGGGACCGAACTGTCTCACGACGTTCTGAACCCAGCTCGCGTGCCTCTTTAATGGGCGAACAGCCCAACCCTTGGGACCTACTCCAGCCCCAGGATGAGACGAGCCGACATCGAGGTGCCAAACCTCCCCGTCGATGTGGACTCTTGGGGGAGATAAGCCTGTTATCCCCGGGGTAGCTTTTATCCGTTGAGCGATGGCCCTTCCACTCGGAACCACCGGATCACTAAGTCCAACTTTCGTTTCTGCTCCACTTGTAGGTGTCGCAGTTAAGCTTCCTTTTGCCTTTACACTCTTTGCACGATTTCCGACCGTGCTGAGGAAACCTTTGAGCGCCTCCGTTACTCTTTAGGAGGCGACCGCCCCAGTCAAACTGCCCAACTGACAGTGTCCCTACACCAGTTTCATGGTGCCAGGTTAGAATTCCAGAATCGCAAGAGTGGTATCCAAAGGACGACTCCACTAAGACTGGCGCCCTAGTTTCTTAGTCTCCCACCTATCCTGTACATGCAATGCCGAAATCCAATGTCAGCCTGCAGTAAAGCTCCACGGGGTCTTTCCGTCCTGTCGCGGGTAACACGCATCTTCACGTGTACTACAATTTCACCGGATTCTTTGTTGAGACAGCACCCAAATCGTTGCACCTTTCGTGCGGGT
>RRZU010536750.1_pt1 | contig 11707 bp, 10 predicted proteins | sample 2165561 | NCBI WGS metagenome assembly RRZU01 (sample SAMN10456909, study PRJNA506462) | wastewater metagenome | isolation source: wastewater sludge | place: USA: Moscow, Idaho | reverse complement strand
TTTCTGTTTGATTTACGAGGTGAACAGTCCTCGACATGCCCTCTTCTGCTCTGCAACCCACGTCGAAAGCCAGGTCGCCCCCGGTTTCGTTTTCGCACACGATGTGTTGTGTGCGAAGTGTTTGTTGTTCGTTCAGAGACGCAGTGTAGCATATTTGGCGAGTGGCTTGTGGCTTTGCGGTAAGATGTGGTTTTGATGGCATGATTTTGGGATGAGGCTGTGCAAAAACTGTTAATTGTTGGCTTGGGTGATGTGGCGCAACGCGCTTTACCTGAGTTGTTGGCGAGTTGGGAGGTGACTGCACTCACGCGCACGGCGCGCGGCATGAGTGCGCATGAGCGTTTACAGGTGGTGGCTTTTGATTTGGACGCGCCTGTGTTCTCGGAAGCGCAGTTGGCGGCATTGAGGCAAAATTATGATGCAGTGTTGTGGACTGCACCGCCCAATGCTGCAATCACGGACGAATACGCCACGCGGATGCGTCGTGTCATGGCGCAGTGGTTGGGCAGTGCCACGCCGTGGCAACCGAAGCGGTTGGTGTATATCAGTACGACGGGGGTGTATGGTGATTGCGCGGGCGCGTGGGTGGACGAGCGAACGACACTCAATCCCGAATCCTCACGTGCGCAGGCGCGCGTATGGGATGAGCGGGCATGGACGGGTTTGGGCGCGGCGATAGGTGCGCAGGTGTGTGTTTTACGTGCACCTGGGATTTATGCCTTGGAGCGACTGCCTGTGCAGTCGGTTTTGGCTGGTGCGCCAGTGATGTTCCCCCGAGAAGACAGTTTTAGCAATCATATTCATGCTGATGATTTGGCAGGCGCGCTGGTCTATGCTTTGTCGTGCGATGACGATGTGTATGTGCAGAACCCTTACATCATTAATGTGTGTGATGACGAGCCAATTTTGATGGGTCAGTGGTTCACTGCATTGGCAAATGTGCTGGGGGTGCCTGTGCCCGAGCACATCACGCGAACGCAAATGCAATCAACAGTGGGGTTTATGCGTTGGAGTTTTATGCGTGAATCACGCAAAATTTCAAATACAAAATTGCGTGTGTGGGGCTATCCGCTTAAATACCCTTCTGCTATTGGATTTATTGAGCGACATCAAACAACGATACGGGCACAATATTTAAACGCGTGTGGCGGCAATGGGGCGGCTGATGTTCAAACATAAAACGCAACGCCATCGTTGGTGGGTTATTTTATGGGTGGTTCTGAGCGCACACTTGATATTGGGGTATGTGTGGCTCAGAGACGAACAGCCACACCTGATGCCAGCGACAGCGAGTTCAGACCTTGCCGTAGGCGTGCGCTCAGATCCTGTCATAGAACAAACACAGGGCGATCAGGCCGACAAACCTGCTGATCCAACACCACGCACTGAGGTTAAGGTCGACAGAGATGACAATGGATTGCGTGCAGATGTCACACACATGGCGTCGGATGTGGTTGGTTTCTCAAAAAAATCACCTACTGATGCAATTTTTGGAGGTCATTCGGCAGAGCAAGGTACTCAGGGAACGATGAACAATGGTGCTATAGAAAACGAGACGCGCATGGTTGATTGTATGGCAACGCACAAACCCACACGCGTTCCCGCTGGTTTGGATGTCAAAGTGCGGGTTGAGCGCGCAGCAGAGAATCGCGCAGTATTTCGTGGGTTGGTCAATCAACAGGGGGAAGGGAGTCGCTATTTGACCGAGGTCAAACAGGCAGTACAAGGTATTCGATTTATCGCGCAGGATGAGCAGTGCATTGGTGTAACTGTGACTCTCACCGTGCGCGTTGAATAACTTCATAAAAAACCACGCATCATCAATCAAAGGCGGCGTGGCTTTTTTGCGACAGTGCTTGCATCAGATTACTTTTTCAAACTATCACGGATTTCGCGCAACAACAATACATCTTCGGTCGGTCCTGCATCGGCTTCTTGTTCTTGATACAGTTTATTGACCAATTTAACAATGATAAACACGCCCAAAGCCAACAGCATAAAATTCACCAAAACCGTGATGAAGCTGCCATAGGCAAACACATTTGCCCCTGCTTTGGTCAGTGCATCATACGTATGTGGAACGCCTTCTGGTGTGTGTCCCAAGACCACAAACATATTGGTGAAATCGACTTTACCGCCAAAAATCGCACCAATAATCGGCATAATTAAATCTTTGACTGCCGAGTCAACAATTTTACCGAACGCCGCGCCGATGATGACACCAATTGCCAAACTCATGACCGGTCCTTTGAGTACGAACGCTTTAAACTCTTTCCACATAACTGCTCCTTTGTATTGTATTGAATATCCCGAAGTCGAACTAAAATAAAGTGAATCTTGATTTTATTCACGGCAAACCATGGGATAAGTATATCTTTTTTTAAGTCAAAACGCGCATAAGTAAATGAATTTTATTCTGTTTTGACAAGTTTCGTAATAAATGGGCTTTGAGCGTGACCAAGTTTACGATACAATAGCAGGGTTATTTGTGTATGAAAAATGAACAAACAGTTTCTGTGGTTTCTGAATTGATTTCAAAATTGATACGCAACGCATTTTGTTTTATTTTTTGTTTTTTTATTCAATTTACATAATGGGGGTCGTTTATGAGCGATCAAAATCCAAAAGAGCTGAACGAAGAACGTCGCAAACTGCTGATTGCAACGGGTGGTGTCGGTGCTTTAGGTGCGGCAGCTTTTGTAACACCAATGGTGGCAAGTTTTGCGCCATCGGTCAAGGCGAAAGCCAGCGGTGCACCAGTTGAGGTAGATATTTCTGCACTCAAACCTGGCGAGCAAATCATTGCTGAATGGCGTGGTAAACCCGTGTGGGTTTTGCGCCGTACTGAAGAACAAACGGCAAAATTGCACGCGCACGATGGCGACTTGGCCGACCCCAAGTCTGAAAAGCCTTACTCTATGCCAGTTCCTGAGTATTGCAAAAACGAGTTCTTCTGTCGCCCTGAGCACAAAGACGTGATGGTGATGGTTGCGGTTTGTACCCACTTGGGGTGCTCGCCAGAGTCCAAATTTAAAGAAGGCGGTGGCGGCTCATTGCCAGAAGGTTGGCCAGGTGGTTATCTGTGTCCATGCCACGGCTCCACATTTGATTTGGCTGGTCGTGTATTTAAAAATAAACCAGCACCACAAAACTTGGACATTCCACCTTATATGTATTTGTCGGATACCAAGTTGGTCATTGGTAAAGACGAGAACGGGGAGGCTTAAATCATGGCGGATATGAAAAATACGGAAACAACGGGTTTAGTGGGCTGGATTGATGCGCGTTTCCCTTTGACAAAAATGTTCAAAGAGCACATGTCAGAATACTACGCGCCTAAAAACTTTAATTTTTGGTACATTTTTGGTGTTTTGTCGATGGTTGTGCTCGCCATCCAAATTCTCACGGGTATTTTTTTGGTGATGAATTACAAACCAGATGCCTCATTGAATGCCGCGGGTGTGCCCGTGGCATTTGCCAGTGTTGAATACATCATGCGTGAAGTATCTGGGGGTAAGTATTTGCGCTTTATGCACTCAACGGGCGCGTCTGCGTTCTTCATCGTGGTGTATTTGCACATGTTCCGTGGTTTACTCTACGGCTCATACCGCAAACCGCGGGAATTAGTGTGGATTTTTGGTTGTTTGATTTTCTTGGCTTTGATGGCTGAAGCCTTTATGGGTTATTTGTTGCCTTGGGGGCAAATGTCGTTTTGGGGCGCGCAAGTGATTGTCAACTTGTTCTCAGCGATTCCTTTGATTGGTCCTGATTTATCGGTGTTCATCCGTGGTGACTTTGTGGTTGGCGACGCAACCTTGAACCGCTTCTTCTCGTTTCACGTGATTGCCGTGCCTTTGGTGTTGATTGGCTTGGTTGTCGCGCACATCATTGCCTTGCACGAAGTCGGCTCTAACAATCCTGATGGTATCGAAATCAAAGCGCACAAAGATGCCAATGGCATTCCTTTGGACGGCATTCCCTTCCACCCATACTACTCAGTGCATGACTTTTTTGGCATTGCGGTGTTTATGATTTTGTTCTTCTTTGTGGTGTTCTTCTGGCCTACGGGCGGTGGTTATTTCCTTGAATACAATAACTACTTGGCGGCCAACCCAATGCAAACACCGAACCACATCGCACCTGTTTGGTATTTCACGCCGTTTTACTCGATGTTGCGTGCGGTGACCAATCAAATGAAATTTTTATTCATGTTCTTGACGGTGTTCGCGGGTGTAATGGCGTATTTGCGCGGTAATTTCAGTGCTGCAACCAAGTTGAAATTCTTGGTCGGTTCGTTGATTTTGGCAGTGTTCATGTACTTCACCGAAGCGGCATTTTGGGGTGTGGTGGTCATGGGCGGCGCGATTGTGATTTTGTTCTTCTTGCCTTGGCTGGACAAATCACCTGTTAAGTCGATGCGCTATCGCCCAAGTTGGCATTTTGGTTTGTTGATTTGTTTTGTGATTAATTTTGTAATTTTGGGTTACTTGGGCGTGCAAGCACCATCACCGATTGGTGAAAAAGTGGCGCAATTGGGTACGTTAATCTACTTTGGTTTCTTTATGTTGATGCCATGGTGGACCTCTGTGGGTGAGTTCAAACAGCCTCCAGAACGTGTTACTTTCAAACCCCATTGAGTCGATAAAGGATAGAAAATGAGATCTACTATTGTTAAATTAGTCTATTTATTGACTGCGGGCATGGTGGCTGCTGTGTTGTATTTGATGTTTTTTGGTGCGGGTCATGCTATCACCCCGCCCCTAAAAGACGCAAAAGTGAATTTGTCTGATAAGGCTTCTCTACAACGCGGTGCGGCGGCTTTTCGTGATTATTGCTTTAGTTGTCACGGCTTGTCAGCGGTGCGTTATAACCAACTCTCTAAAATTGGCTTGTCTGATGACGACATTAAGCAATATATGTTGCCGACTCCGACCACTAAAATTGGTGACTTGATGGTGGTTGGTATGAATGCTGCTGATGCGAAAAAATGGTTCGGTGTCACGCCGCCAGACTTGTCTTTAATGGCCAGCGCAAAAGGTGAAGATTATATATTCTCTTATTTAAATGGCTTTTATAAAGACGATCAGCGCGTTACAGGTTGGAACAATACCTATTTCCCTAATGCTGGTATGCCGCATGTTTTGTGGGAAGAGCAAGGTACTTTAGTTCCAATCATGGAGGACAAACCAGACCCAGCGGATCATACAAAAATGATTCCAACCATCGTTGATTTCACCAAAGCGACGGCAGGGAAAAAAGATGAAGCGCAATACGAACAAATGACAAGAGACATCACCAACTTCTTGTTTTGGGCGGCAGAACCTGATCGTCAATCGCGTCATATCTTAGGTTATATTGTGATGGCGTTCTTGTTCTTGTTGGCGTTCTTGGCGTATCGTCTTAGCAAAAATTACTGGAAAGATATTCATTAATCAGTGATTATTACCAAAAAGGCAAGCATGGCTTGCCTTTTTTGTTTGAACTTGTCACACTGTCACAGTTTGGATGCGCATGTGCGCTTCAGCCAATAAAAAAGGATAAGATTATGATGGTTTTATATTCGGGTACGACTTGCCCATTTTCGCAACGTTGTCGCTTTGTGTTGTTTGAAAAAGGCATGGATTTTGAAGTGCGTGACGTGGATTTGTTTCAAAAACCAGCGGACATCATGATGATGAATCCGTATGGGCAGTTGCCGATTTTGGTCGATCGTGATTTGATTTTGTATGAGTCAAACATCATCAACGAATACATTGATGAGCGTTTCCCCCACCCCCAACTCATGCCCGCGGATCCTGTCATGCGCGCGCGCGTGCGTTTGATGTTGCTCACATTTGAGCGCGAATTGTTTGTCCACGTACAAACTTTGGAAACCGCCAGCCGCAGCGATGAGCACGAACACGCGCGCAAACAAATTGCCGACCAGCTCACGCAACTCGCGCCCGTGTTTGTCAACAGCAAATACATGCTCGGTGATGATTTCACCATGCCCGACATTGCGATTGCACCGTTGTTGTGGCGTTTGGAATACTATGGCATTGGATTGCCCAAAGCGGCTGCGCCGTTGTCCAAATACGCCGAGCGTTTGTTCTCGCGTCCGAAATACATTGAGGCGTTGACCCCATCTGAAAAAGTCATGCGTCGTTGATGGAAAGCGTGGTATGAATCCGAACCTCTCACAAACCCCGTATTTAATTCGCGCACTGTGGCAATGGTGCACGGATGCGGGTTTGTCGCCACAAATTTTGGTGCACGCCAACGATATGGCGCAAGTACCACGGCAGTTTGTGGTTGATGGTCGCATCGTGCTGGACATCAGCGCGGAGGCGACCAACCGCCTCGAATTGGGCGATGAATGGATTACTTTTCAAGCGCGCTTTGGCGATAAGGTCGAAAACCTCAGTATTCCAGTGGGCAACGTGATGGCGATTTATGCGGAGGAAACCAATCAAGGTATGGTATTTGATGTTTCGTCGATGGATGCTGACGATGATGCCAGCGATGAGGCAATAGATGAAGACGCTCATGAGCATCTGAGCGAAACACCTGAAAAAGCAAGCAAACCCAGTCCACTCAAAGTGGTGAAGTAGTATCGGTACTGTTTGGCTGCTTGTATCAAAATGCTTGCGCAACGCAAGCATTTTTTATGGTTGATTGGGTTTAAAATCAGGAATTAAGCGACAATGTGAGCACCCACTCCGCCGATTTTCCAAGGCGCATTTGCATGAACACGGGTTGCCAATTGCGTGCACCATCGTACCAAACCGACCATTGTTTTACCTCGCCAAAATCGCCTGATGCAAAGGCACGCACGCATCTGCGGCACGGGCTTGCGCTTGGGTTGTCGGTGGCGATGCGCACGGTTTGCATTTGCACACCGCCCACGCCATAAATAGGCAATTGCAATTGTTGTGGTGGTTGGATGCGTTGATCCATCAGTGCACCTTGAATGTAGATAATTAAACTCGCACGGTCTAAAAAGTGGGTGTATGCGCGGAGTTGAGCGGAATGATTGATGGAGGGATTCAATTTCAAAGCACCCAAAGCAAAGCCTTTTGGATGCTCTGGGGTTTTCAAATACGCACCACCGCCGATACCCGTCGGTTGCGTCCCATGTTCGCTGGCGATGAACACAGAATGAAAACCGATGTTGCCATTGCGCGTACCCAACTGTTTGTTGGATAAAACCACCTCGTAACGTTGCTCACCCAAAGCCGTGACCGAGAGTAGTGCGGCTTGCAGGTCTTGTTGCAATGCGCCGTTGCTGATGTGCGCGCTGTAAGATAGTTTTTGCAATGGAATGGGCAATGACCATAAGTCTGCACCTGAGGCTGTTGATGAACTGGATTTGATGGTTTGCGTGCTTGTTGAGGTTAGGTCTTTTTCGGCTTTGATTGATGTGGATTTCGATGGGGTGGCTGGCGTGGGCGCAGTCAAGGGTTGTGCGCCTTTTCGCGCGGTGTCTTGGTTGGTGTTTTTGGCAAGTGGCACTTGAGTCTGTGCTGCGGTTATATTTGACTCAAGTGTTGCGGGCAAGGTTGTTTCCAAGCTAACTGTGGGGGTGCTTGACAAGCGGTGTGTGCGCCACGAGTACCAAGCAATCAACACCAAAGACAATTGAATCAGCGCGCTAATCAGCACAACGCGCCACAATCGATGGCGCGACTTGGCGTGCGCGCTCGATGTTGTCGCAAAGTACTGTCTCAGATAAGCCCACATGGTCAGCGTTGAGGAAGTTGTTTTTTCTTGGTGCTGAGTAAAGTAATCACGCCTTTATCAAAAACGATGTGCATTTTGCGCGGCTCGTAGTTGACTTCGGGTACAAACCAAACTTCAATGGATTTAATACTGGTGCTGTCCACAGAAATTTTAGCGTGGATGGCATCAAAAGCACCATCATACGTTGAAATTGAATCAAATCCGCCAATCGCAATAGAGGCGGTGCCAATGTCTTGTCTTTTGCCAATCGGCAGTGTAATCGTGCCTTGCCCTGCTTTGATATGCCCTGATTGAAAGCCTGCCTGAAGAAAAGCGATGGCAGAGAGGTAGTCGTAAATCGGATCGACGGTCAACTCGCGGTCGTATGGCGTACCACGGTTAACGAAATGAATTTTGCGCGTGGCGTAATTGACTTCAAACGAAGATTGTTTGTCGCTTTTGTTAAACGGCCAAGGCAAATCCATGAGTTCATTGAAACGTTCGGTGGCAATCGTGTCTGCGCGCCAGACACCACCCGAGCGTGTGGAAAAAGACGCACCCGTGCTTTTGGCGGTTAAGTCCGCCGAGTAGCGGTCGCCATTTAAGCGAATGAGTAACTTGGCACTGCCTGCGGCATCAAATCCCTGAAACTTGCCCGTCAATTCGTAATCAACATCAAACCCTCGATTGGGTGCAGGCACGCCGATGGGGTTGCCTTTGGGCAAACTTTTTGTGGCACTGCTACCATTGCCACTGTTGGCTGCTTGATTATTGCCCATTCCATTTTTATCTGGATTAGAAAGTGAGGCATCGTTTTGCTTGTCGGAAGTGGCTTTTGGCGAAGGGTCGGCGATTTTATCAGACGCTATGCGCGTGGACGATGGGGTCGGAAGATTGGGTGTTGGTTTGCTCTCTGGCGGCGGGGGCGGCAGCAGTGTGGCATCAATCGACTCGGGCGGTGGTACTTCAGGTGGATTGATGTCCATCGCAGGGGCTGACCACAGCAGCGCGACAATCAAACCGTGTGCCAATAGACTCAAACTGGTGCCCCACCATGAACGTGGCTTATCAACCGTTTCGATGGATTTTGCACGAACAGGATGGCGCAGATGTAAAGATGTGAGCAAACGATTGAGCATGGGTATCAACAATGGGGTTCAAGACCTTACCAAACCTTAAGAACACACACCACACACATGCGTTGACATGGTCTTTGGGTTTTCAAAAAAACAAGCCCCATTATAGTGAGGTTGAGGCTTGTGTGTTGATTCTGCCTGATTTTATTATACAACGGGGCGGAACTCCTCCACCATCGTTCAAATGATTACTCGGGTTTTAGAACAGCCACCAAGGCTTTTTCTGATAAATATTTTTTCGCCGCTGCGTGCACCTCTTCGGCAGTCAATGCGCGGACACGCTTGGGGTAATCTATTAAGCGCATCAAAGACGTGTCCGTGAGATAGGCTTGCGCTAAGCCTGCCGCCCAAAATTCATTGGTACGACTGTTTTTGGCGTACGTGGCAATTTCGGCTTGTTTGAATTTGAGTAGGTCTTGTTCACGCACGCCGCTGGCAATCAGCTGCTTGATTTCATCTTGTGTGCTGGCAATCAAGGCGTTGACATTCTGAGGTGCGCAGCTGAATTCAGCAGTGAAATCGTACTGCGCATACGGCAGTTTGGACATACTGGCATAGGTATAAGGACTGTACACGCCGCCCTCTTGCTCGCGCAGACGCTCGACCAAGCGAATGTTGAGCGCGTGCGCCAGTGCTTGCAAGGCGAGGCTATCGGTTTCGTTGTATGCGGTTTCACCGCCAAACATCAAACGCACTTGCGCCAAGGCTTCTTTGCCTTTGACCAGCTCAATGCGGCGCGGGGTGAAATCCAAACGTGCGCCTGTATCGCGGGCTTGATTGGTTTGGGTTAAATCCGTGGGCAACCCGCCTAAATAGCGTTCGGCGAGTTGCTTGATGTCTTTGGCATCGGCATTGCCCACGAAAGTGAAGTACATGCCATTGGCATTGGCAAATGCTTGACGATAGCTGCGATAAGTGGTGTCAAAGTCGGTGTTTTGCCAACTTTTCTCAGTCGGGATAACCCCATCAAAACGTGGGTTGTTGTGGTTGAGGGCGGTTTGAATACTTTGTTCAAGCTGCGCATCGCGATTGTCCACAAGACTTTTGGTTGCTGCTGCGCTGCGCGCAAGATGGGTTTTGAAGGTTTCAGAATTTTTATTTACAGCTGTGAGTAGGCTGTAGATCATCTGCATTGCAGACTCGCTGTCTTTGGCGTTGAATTTACCCGTCACGCCCTGAGTAACTTCATCAAAAAACAATTGCATTGCGATGTCTTTACCAGCAAGGACATGACTGGTTTGGGTTTTGGACAGCCCATTGACCCCACCTTCCACCAAGCCATCCATGCCCCAACGAACTTTCACCCAGTCCGCATCAGACAGACGTGAAAACCCACCTTTGGACACGCCACTAAAAATAATCGGACCATCGTTGTAGGGTACGGGACGAAAACCAATCCGCACACCGTTGGACAAAGTCCACACGGTCAAATCAACCTCAGGATGCACCTCGGTGTGCACCACTGTTCCCCCTGCAGGCTCTGCGGTCAGCAAGGTGTCGCGCTCTTGTCTTTCGGTGTAGGCAGATTGCACGGTGGTTTGGTTTAAAATCGCCAACATACGCGATGGGGTTGTTGGCGCGGTCGCGCGATTGCTGTTAATCAGGGCGACGCGATTATTCGGTTGAATGATGCGCCGTGCGATTTGGTTGATTTCGTCCAAGCGAATCAGTGGCAGGTAGTGTTGTTGCGTGGCGCGCTCCCATTCAACTTCGGGCAAGGGTTCATTTTCAACGATGCCACGTACGTATTCGGTGGCTTTTTGTAAATTGTTGGGGTTGCTGTTTAAAAAAGTCAAATGTTCGCGCACGGCGCGATCCAATTCGGATTGGGTAAAGCCATGTTGTATGACGCGCAAAGCCTCATTGTGCAAGGCTGCAAGGGTTTTTTCTTCTTGGTTGGGCGAGGCAACCGCGTACCATTGCAAGGCTTGTTTGCTGCGCACCAAACCCGACAGATAGCCCCACTCAACCGCAGCCTGTAAAAACGACGGGGTTTGGGTTGGCGTATCCAATTGCGCCTGCAAACGCTGATTGAGCATGCTGGCCATCAAACTCATGCGCAAGGTCTCAATATATGAGCCGAGTGTATCGACTGCGACATAATCCTTGCTGTCTTTGTTGGCAATCATCACCGTGCTTTGTGGTAGGGTTTTGTCATAAAACACACCCACCAAAGGCGTGGTGTTGTTGGGTAAAGTATTGGTGGGCGTGGGTGTTGAGGGTTCGGGGTTTTGATAACTTGAAAAATGTTTTTCAATCAGTTTTCTGGCATACGCTGGATTGATATCACCGACCACCACCACGGACATTAAATTTGGGCGGTACCAACGCTGGTAAAAATCGCGCAATACTTGTGGGGGTGCGTGTTGTATGACTTCGATTTTACCCATCGGCATGCGTTCGGCGTACAGCGAGCCTGTGGTGGTGAGTTTGAGGTTGTGTTCTTGTTGACGTGTTGCGGCAGAAAGTGCACTGGCGCGCCATTCCTCGGTAATCACTGAGCGTTCTTGGTCAATGTCTTCAGGTAATAAGGTGGCATGAAAGGCCAGTTGCTCTAAAATCCCCATGCTTTTCTCAAAATTCTTAGGGTTATTCAATGGAATCGGCAGGATGTAAGTGGTTTCATCAAAGCCCGTGTACGCATTCAAATCGGTACCAAATTGCACCCCCATGTTTTCCAATGCATCGATGAGTTGGTGTTTGGGATACAGGCGTGTGCCGTTGAACACCATGTGTTCCAAAAAGTGAGAAATGCCGCGCTCGTGTTCCAGCTCATTGACCGAACCTGCGCGCACCACCAAACGCAATTCAACGTTTTTCGTGGGTTGGGTGTGTTGCAGTATGTAGTATTGCAAACCGTTGGCGAGTGTCCC
>RRZU010364035.1_pt1 | contig 11707 bp, 10 predicted proteins | sample 2165561 | NCBI WGS metagenome assembly RRZU01 (sample SAMN10456909, study PRJNA506462) | wastewater metagenome | isolation source: wastewater sludge | place: USA: Moscow, Idaho | reverse complement strand
AGTTGCAAAAAAAATAGTTAAATGGGGGAAAGAGGGATATAGTGACCTTGATTCTGCTGCAAACTATATAATAGGACAACAAACAGGAGATTTAACAGCTTTATATGCAACAGTAAAATATGATGACCCAAAAAATCCATCAGAGGAAGAAGGAACTACATATTGGGGAATTACAAGTGTTGATTTAAATACAGGGGAAATAATTCAACAAGAAATTTCAGAATATGAAACTTTGATGTTTACAGCAATTAGAAGTCCAAAAGATCAAAATATCTTATATGGAGTTTTAAATGATTTAACAAAGTTTGATATAAAAGAACAAAAAGTGTTAAAAAGAGTTATAACAGATCATACATATTATAGTGTTGTTCCATCAGTAGATGGTGAAAAATTATATCTTGGTGGTTGTTTAAATGATATTGCAATTTATGATGCAAATAGTTTAGAAAAACTTGGAAATATTAAATTATCTGGAGATATGGGTTCAGCTGCTCTTCAAGTATTTAAAACAAAATAGGCAAACTTTCTAGTATGTTTAAAAATATTATATATCCTCTCTTAAAGAAAAATAAGAGAGGGTTTTTTGTCATCTTCTTTTTTTCTATTCTTGTCTCTCTTGGTGGAGCAGTTCAACCATATATTATGCAACATATAATTGATAATGCTATTTTAGCTTCAAATATAAATCAGCTTATTTTTTTAGTTTCTATCTCATTTTTTCTTACTGTTTTTGTTATGATAATAAGTTATATAAATGAGATTTATTACACAAAAAATTCAATGAATATTTTATTTGAATTTAGAAAAATAGTTTTTAATAAACTATTTTTACATGATAAAACTTTTTTAAACAAATATCATTCAGCAGATTTGATGTCACGAGTTCAAGGTGATATTAGCGAACTTCAAAGATTTTATACAGATAGTGTTTTTTCACTATTCTCAACTATCATTAGTCTTGTATTTATCTGTTTTATTGTCTATTCATATAATATAAAACTAATGATACTTATACTTATATTTTTGCCAATAGAGTTTTTTTGTCTAAAACCTCTATATCCACATATTCAAAATAGTACAAAAACTATGAGAGAATCAACTTCAAATATTGGCAAATTTTTTATAGAAAATTTTAGATATATGTTAACTATAAAAAATCTAGGAGCAAAAGAACAAACTTTAGAAAAACTTGATTTTATTCAAGATGATTATAAAAATGTTGTAATAAAAAATAAAAAAATTAATCTACTTTTTTCTCAAATCCCAGCATTTATTTCACTTCTTGGAAAAACTATCATTGTATCTTATGGTGGATATTTGACGATTAAAGGTGAATTAAAAATTGGAGAACTTTTTGCATTTTTGACATATTTTACTATGATTTTAGCTCCTGTTCATACGATATTAGGAGTTATAAATAATTTTCCAAAAGTAAAAGTAAGTCTTAATAGAGTGCTTGAAATATTACCAAAAGAGAAAGATAATATAGAATTAAAAACAACAAATTTTGATTTAGTTATAAAAAATTTAGAGTTTTCTTATTCAAACAATAAAATATTTGAAAATCTAAATCTTTTTATAAAAGAGAGAAGTAAAATCGCAATTATTGGAAAAAACGGTGCAGGTAAAACTACCTTTGCTGATTTACTTTGTGGATTTTTAAAAGCTAACAACGGAGATATTTTTATAGGAAATGAAAAAATAGGAGAGAATGACTATATAAATTTCTCTTCATATTTAGTAAAGTTAGAACAAACTCCAATTATTTTTGATGATACTTTAAAAAACAATCTTCTTTTAGCTAAAAACAGTGCAAAGGAAGAGGAGTTAATAGATTGTTTGAAAAAAACAGGTATGTGTAAGTGGTTTAGAAATTTGCAAAAAGGTTTAAATACAAATCTTTTAGAATCAGGAGCAAATCTTTCAGGTGGTCAAAAACAAAGATTAGCTCTTTCAAGATTGATTTTACTAAATCCAAAAATCATAATTTTAGATGAATTTACATCTTCAATTGATGAAAAAGATACTACTTGGTTTTATGAAAATATTTCAACAATTTTTCCAAACTCAACTATTATTGCAATAACACACAACTTAAATATGTTGAGCCATTTTGATAAGGTTTATTTACTTGAAAATAAAACTTTAAAGGAGTACAAAAATGTCTAAAGAGGTTTTTGTTGCACTAATAGATAGTGGTTGTAATTTTGAAACATATGAAAAAATTGCCATACATATAGAAAACAATAGAATAAAAATTAAAAACCAAAATAATATAAATTTTGAACATGGAAATGTTATTGGAAACATCATAAAAGATGAAAACATAAATATTTATGACATTCAAGTTTTTAATGAAAATTTATCAACAACTCCTCATCATATTTTTGGTGCATTAAATTATCTAAAAGATAAAAAAGTTGATGTAATAAGTATGAGTTTAGGTTTAAAAACAAACTATAAAGAGATTGAAGAGTTATGTCGTGAATTTATAAAAAAAGGTGTTGTAATCATCTCTTCTTATCCAAAATCTGGGCAAGAGTTTGTTTATCCAGCTTCTTATGAAAATGTTATAAAAGTAACTTCAGAAGGAAAATGTATGGATGATAAAGTAGTTGTTTTAGATAAAGAAAAACTATTTTTTGGTGCAAATCCTTTTTCAACTGTAAAAAATGTTGCAGGTTCAAGTGTTGCAGTTGCAAAATTTACAAAAGAGTTTTGCTCTTATATAAAAAAGGGTTTTAGCAAAATTGAAATAATCGAAGAGTTTTCAAAAAGGATTATTAAGTGAATAGTAATAAAAAAATAGTTGTACTTGGTGCTGGAATTGCAGGTAGTTCTACTGCTATTGGACTTAAAAAATTAGGTTTTGATGTAACTGTTATTTATAAAAAAAGACCATTTACTGCTTATGAAGGATTTAGCCAAAAAACAAAAGAGGGACTTATCTCATTAGGTTGTATAAAGGCTTCAAAACTTTTAGTTGAACAATCTTTACGAAACTCAAATTGGGCGAGTAAAACGCATAAAGTAAATTATGAATTTGTTGTAAATAGAAGTATATTTGATAAAAGTTTATTGGAAGATTTAAAAGAGTATCAAATAAAAATCATTGAAGCAAAAGTTATTGGTTCGGTTGATTATTTAGATGAAAAGCCAAAAATCGTTTATAAAATAGATGAAAAAAAATACGATTTAATTGCAGATTTTGTTGTTGATGCAAGAGGAAGATTTACACCTTTTAAAGATGAATATATTTGTGGTCCAAAAAGTTTTTCTCTTTTACAAGAGTTAGAACTTGAAGATATAAATGAAAATCAAACTTCTATTGATTCAGTAAAAGATGGTTGGATTTGGCAAGCTTTTGTTGGAAATAAAAGAGGATATATTCAGTTTTCTTGTGATGAAGAACTAGCAAATAAAGTTAATTGTTTTGATGATATGTTAAAAATTCTGAAAGAACAAAATATAGAACTTTGGAGTTTAAATAACTATAAAGTTGTTGGAAAATTAGTAAAAAGAGACTCATTTTGCAAAATTCATAAAAAGATAATAAATAATAAGATGATGTTAGTTGGAGATAGTGCATCAAGTATTGACCCACTTTCTGGAAATGGTGCTTTTCAAGCTATGAGTATGTCAAGTATTGCTCCATTTGTAATAAACACTATTTTAAATAAAAGTGAAATAGAACAAAAAGTTGCAATTGATTTTTATAAAAGTAGAGTAGAGTTTATCTTTGATAAGTTTACAAAAGTTGGAAAAGAGTTTTATCTACTTGAAAATAGGTTTGATACTATTTTTTGGCAAAAAAGACAATCTTGGACTGAAGATAAAAATGAATTAGAAGAAAAAGTTCCAAGAATAGAAAAAAAAGCAGTTGTAAAAGATGGTTTTGTAAATGAAAGTGAGGTAGTAATCACAAAAGATAACCCTTTTGGTGCTTGCTATTTTGGAAATATTGAAATTATAGATTTAGCTAAATATTGTTTAGAAAATAGCTTTGAAAAATCTTTGGATTATTTTGATATTTTTTGTAAAGAAAGAAACGTCCCACTTCAAGTAGGCAATTCTTTAAAAAATTGGTGTATAAAAGAAGAAATTTTAGGATAAAAAGAGTATTAATAACTCTTTTTATCTGCACTTTTTAAGAACTCTTTTTGGAATCTTACTATTTTGTTTCTTCCTGTTTCTTTTGCTTCATATAAAGATATATCTGCATATTTGATACATTTCCAAATTTGGTCAGCATCATCAGGGAAGAAAGAGTATCCAATACTTACAGTTTTACTAAATGCTTGTCCATTATAATTAAATACAAGTTTTGCAAACTCTTGATTTATTTTTGTTGCAAGTTCTCTTGCACTACTTTCAGTTGGGTTTTTCATAATAATTAAAAATTCTTCTCCCCCAAATCTAACAATAAACTCATTTTCAGAAATAGAAGCTTTCATCGTATCTGATAATTTTTGTAATATTGCATCTCCTGCATCATGTCCATAAGTATCATTTATCATTTTAAAGTAGTCAATATCTAAAAACATAATTGCAAATTTTGAACCATCTTGAGATTCGTGAGGCAATTTTTTCTCAATAAATTCATCTAAATATCTACGATTATAAAGTCCTGTTAATCCATCAACTAAATTTTTTTCTCTTAATGCATCCATTAAAAGTTTACTTTCTAAAATAGGTTTTGTCTCTTCTAAATATTTTTTGATTATTCCTATTTGATATTTAGTATTTTGTAAACTATCTTTATCTTTACAAACTATATGAATAACAATATTTTTTTGTTCATTTATTAAAAATGGAATACAAATATGATTTGTTTCACCTGAACATTTTGCAATTCTACAAATCTCAGGGAAGTTTTCTGAAGAGACAATCGTATTTGTTCTTTCAGCTCTACAACCAGATTTTATACCTTTTGAAATAACGCAACAAGGTTTTTCTACTTCTATTAGTGGATATATTGTTTTTCTTTCATCTTTGATTAAATCTGTTTCAAAAATATAGAAAGATTCAATATTTAGTTTATTTTTTAAAACTTGAATTAATCTATAAAAAATATCTTCTTTTGTTAAATCTGTTTCGATAGTTTTTTTATAGTTGTAAATTTCAGTTATATCTTCAATAATCTCTTTGGCTGTTAAAAGTTTGTCATTACTAAAAATCGTAGCTCTATTGTGCACAAATGATGTAAGATTTTTTTCAATACCTGTTAAGACTGTTTCAAGTTTTTCGATTAATTCATTTAACCAAATTGAAGCTTCTTTATCCTCTTTTAATACACCTTCTTTAACTCTAACTGAATAATCACCTTCATGAACTTGTTTTAAAGTTTCAGTTATAGAGTCAAATGAGTTTGTAAAAGGAGTTATCTTTTTTCTTAAATATATTAAAATAAGGATTAAGAAAACTGAGATTGTTGCAACAACATTTATCAATATAACAATATTTGAAATTCTATCTTCTTGAATATCAAAAGTTAAAGAAATAGCACCTAAAACTTGTCCTTCTTGTGCATTATGACATGACATACAATTTGGTTTATCAAGTGATGAAGCTGTATATGGAATAGTGATTCTTAAAGTAGCATCTTTAATAGACTCATTTACAATAACTTTTTCTTTACCATTTTTTAGTACATCTAAATCGATATTATCTCTTGCTTTTTCTGTTGCTAATAAAGAGTTTCCAAATTGTTCACTAACACTTTTTGACCTCACAACCCAAAGTTCTTTAATTCCTTGTAAGTTATTTAAGCTACTTAAAAAAGTATCTCTTTGATGCATAGTACCATTTATCATATGGCTAGTTAAAGAATTTTTTACTAACTGGGCAGTTAAATAGGCTCTTTTTTTTGCTCCATCGTATCCACTATGTCTCGAGCCAAGTGCAACTAATATTATTATAATTACAGCAAGTATCGAAATCATAGTAAAAATTATAAGAGTAATTTTTTTGTTCGAGCTCATATTTTCCCCTTCTTATTTCTAAAATATAATAGCATAAAATTATTTTTGTTTTAATAATTTTTATATATATATTTATAAAATTTTGAAAGCTTCTTCTAAATCTAAAGTTCCTTCATAAAATGCTTTACCTACAATAACACCAGAAATATTTCCATTTGCTTTACAATTTATGATGTCTTGAATATCTTTTACTCCACCACTAGCAATTGTGTCAACACTACTTGCAAGAGCGATAGATTCCGTAAATTCAACATTTACTCCACAAAGCATTCCATCTTTACTAATATCTGTACAAATAATCGCTTGAACACCTGCATTTGCAAACTCACGTGCAAGATCAGTTGCTTTCATAGTTGAAACTTCTGCCCAACCTTCAACTGCAACCATTCCATTCATCGCATCAATTCCAACAGCAATTGGATATTTTGAAGCCATTTTTTTTACAAAAATTGGATCTTTTACTGCAATTGAACCAAGAATCAGTCTATCAACACCAAGGTCAAGGTACATTTTGATAGTTTCTTCATCTCTTATTCCACCACCAAGTTCAATTTTTAAATTGCAATTTTCTCTAATTTTTTTGATTTGCTCTAAGTTTGCAGGTTTTCCAGCAAATGCTCCATTTAAATCAACAATATGAACCCATTTTGAACCTAATTCTTCAAATCTTTTTGCAACTTGCCAAGGTTCATCAGAATAGATTTTTGCGCTATCCATTAAACCTTTACTTAGTCTTACTGCTTTTCCATCTTTTAAATCAATCGCTGGTAATATATCCATTAACAAAATCCTTAACTACATAAATTTTCTATTGTTTCTTCTATTGTTTTAAATTTGAATTCAAATCCTAAATCCAATAATTTTTTTGGAATTGCACTTTGTCCATCTGTTAAAACACGTGCTCCTTCACTAAAAATAAGTTTTAAAACAAACTCTGGTACTGGAAGTATAGTAGGTCTTTTTAGTGTTTTTCCTAAAGCAAGAGTTAGACCTTTATTTGTTGTTGGAGTTGGTGCTGTTAGGTTAAATACTCCATCATAATCGTTTTCAATAACGAATTTGTAAGCATTTAATAAATCATTTATATGAATAAAAGAAAAAGCTTGTTTTCCACTTCCTATTGTTCCACCAAGACCAAATTTAAATGGAGTAATCATTTTTTGTAATGCTCCACCATCTTTTCCTAAAATTATTCCAAATCTAAAAATAGCAACTTTTGTTGTCTCATTTTTTGCTTTTAAAGCTTCTTTTTCCCAATCTTGACAAAGATTTGATAAAAAATCATTTGAAAAAGAGCCATTTTCATCATAAATTGATTTATTATCATAGATTCCAACAGCAGAAGTTGAAATAAGTAATTTTGGTTTGTTTGAAATACTACTTATTGCATTTACTATTTTTGAAGTTGTATCAATTCGGCTAGAATAAAGAAGTTTTTTATAAGATTCACTCCATCTATTTATGATATTTGCACCTGCAAGATTTATCACAATATCAGCAGAATTTAGTACTTCTTCTAATTTACTTTTATTGTTTAAAATATCTCTTGATAAAGGTACGATTTTATATCCAAAGCTTGAAAAAAAGTTTGTTAAACTTGTTCCTACAAATCCATTAGCACCACTAATTGCAATAGTTTTCATACATAATCCTTTTTTTAAATTAATTAAGGCTCATAAAATTCTTCAAAATTTTCAATCCATTATCGTGAGATTTTTCAGGATGTGGTTGAAAACCATAAATGTTATCTTTGTTTACTGCACTTGCAAATTCATATCCATAAGTTGTTTTACCAATTATATTTTTTTCATTCGTTACTGCGTGATAAGAGTGAACAAAATATAAATATGGATTATGAAGTCCTTCAAATAAAGGGTGTTCTTTATTTACAATTGTATTCCAACCCATGTGTGGGATTTTGAAGTCTTCATTCATTTTTGATTTATCAAATTTTACTACAACTCCATCAATTAAACCCAAACCATCTGTATGACCAAATTCTTGTGAACTTTCAAATAAAAGTTGCATTCCAAGACAAATTCCAATCATTGGTTTTCCACTTTTTGCAAACTCTAAAATAGCTTCGTTCATACCTGTTTTGATTAGATGTTCCATTGCATCTTTATATGCTCCAACACCAGGTAAAATAACTCGATTAAAATTTTTTAAATCTTCAGGTTTTTTAACAATAGTTGCCTTTGCATCAAGTAAATGACAGGCATTGTAAACACTTGCCAAATTTCCCATATTATAATCTATTATTCCAATCATTTATATTCCTTTAATTGCTTATTATATCTTAGTAGAAATTTGATTTTCTTAAATTTTTAAAAGAAGTTATTTTTAAGCTATTTATTTCTTATAAAATATAAAGAAAAAAGGAGATAAGGGTGATTAAAAAAATCTTATTTCCGCTATTATTTTTGATTTTGGCTTATTTTGTACTAAGTTATGAAAGTGCAAAAGAAATAATAGCGGGTATTTCAATCTTTTTAGTGGGTATGTTTTTCATGGAAGATGGTTTTAAACTATTTTCAGGTGGTTTTTTGGAGAAAGTTTTAGAAAAATTTACAAATAGTATGCCAAAAGCAATTTTAAATGGATTTTTGATAACTTCAATAGTTCAAAGTTCATCTCTTACAAGTGTAATTTTAATATCCTTTTTAGGAGCTTCTTTAATAGGATTAGAGGCTGCAATTGGTGTACTTTTAGGTTCAAGTTTAGGTTCATCAACTACTGCTTGGCTTATTTCACTCTTTGGATTAAAGATAAAAATCTCACACTATGCTATGCCAATTATTGTTTTTGGGATATTTTTTAGATTTTCAAAGAATCAAAAACAAAAAGGTTTTGGAAATATTCTTTTAGGTTTAGGATTTATTTTTTTGGGAATATCATATATGGTAAATGGATTTTTTGACTTAAAAGAAAATATTGATTTATCTATTTACTCTTTAAATGGATATTTTGGAATGTTTATTTTTTCAATAATTGGAGCTTTTATGACTTTTATTGTTCAATCAAGTTCTGCGAGTATTGCAATAATTTTAGCTGCATTATCAAGTTCTCAAATTTTATATTTAAATGCAATTGCTACAGTTATTGGAGGTAAATTAGGAAGTACTGCAACAACTTTGATTGGTTCAACAACTTCAAATTCAAATGGAAAAAGGCTAGCATTTGCGCAACTTATTTTAAATTTGATAGCAACTTTATTTGGAATAATATTTTTTTATCCAATAATAAATTTTATAGAGTATTTATCAAACTATTTTGGAATTGAGAGTGAAGTTATTAAGTTTACAATATTTGTTACAATTTTCAATTTATGTGCAGTATTAATTATGCTTCCCATTTTGCCCAAGTTAGTTCAAAAAATTAAAAAAATGTTTATTCCTAAAGTTAAATCTTGGTCAAGGTTAGAGTTTTTAGATAATGAATCTCTTGAATCTTCAAAATCTATAACGATAGGATTAAAAAAAGAAAATATAGTTTTATATAATAATTTAATAAAAGCCATAAAACATCAACTTAGCATAAATGATGAAGATATTTATTGGAGCAAAAAACATAAAAATATAAAAAAAGATAAAAATCACAAAATAGATAAACTTTACAAAGATAAGATAAAAAATTTGCATGATGAGATTTTAGAGTATGTTTCAATTGCACAAGAAAGAATAAATAAAGACGATTTCTATGAAATTAATAATTCTCAGGAAATTACAAAACAAATACTTAAGTTGCTAAAAAGTATAAAAAATTTAGATAAAAATATTGACCCTTTTTTAGAATCAAAAAATAAAGATACGATTAAAGAGTATTTTTTTATAAAAGAGATTTTTATAATTATTATAAAAGAACTTGAAAATATTTCTTCAAATTCTAATTTAGATAATATTGATAAAATGTATAAAATTAAGGCTTTACAACAAAAATTAATTTCTTTTGATACTTTAAGCAGTAGTCGAATTGAAGATTTGTTTGAAGCAAAAAAAATAGATGCAAAAAACTCAACAACATTAATAAAAAATATATCTTTTTCAATTATAATTTGCCAAAGCTTAATCGAAATCTTTATATCTTTATTTATTGAAGATAATTTTTTATTGTTAGAAGAAGATGAAAATTTAAATTAATTTAGAGTTTTGCATCAGCTAGGGTTAAAGAAAATAATATTTGATTATTTTTTTTCTCCAAAGCTTTTTTTGCTTGAATTATTGTAGTTCCCGTTGTGATTAAGTCATCACATAAAATTACAAATTTATCTGAGAGGTTATTTATTTGAAATTTTCTTGAGTTTTTTTGTCTAAATTCCAAATTCTTTCCGGCATATTTAACTATATTTGTAGCTTTTAATGAGTTGTATTTTGGTTTGATTATTTTTGATTTTAAATGTTTTGCCAAGATTGCGCAGTGGGAAAAATCATGTCTTGTATGGTCATCAATAGGAATTGCCAAAACTTCAGAAGGAAAATCAAAATTTAATGCAAATTTAGCAAAAGATAATTTTGCCAAAATATTAAAAACTCTATCTCCATAAAAATAGTATTTTGAGTTTATCAAATCTTCAAGTTCGGATAAAGAGTAAAAAGAGTAATTGAAAAATCCATCTTCTATTTCTCTTTTATGAAAAGAGGGTACTAAAAGATTTTTTTGACAATCTTTGCAAATAATTTCAAATGATAGGTTTTTACAAGTTAGACAAATCATGAGATAAATAGTATCATATATTATTATAAAATTAAAATAAGGAAACTTATGGATTTTGAGTATTTAAAAATTGTGCTTAGCGTAATTATTGCTGTAATAGGGTGGATAATAGCACATTATTTTACAAGTAAAAGAGATGTAAGTAATAAAAAAAGAGAAATAAGGTTAAATTATTTAATTGAAGTTTATTTAATATTAACAAACGATTTAACAGAAAGAGGAAATATTGATTCCAAAAAAGCTGAAATAATTGAAAAAATAATATCTCAGGTTCAGTTATTAGGCTCAAAAAAACAAGTTGAACTTGTTAAAACATTGGCAGATTCTATAGGTAAAGGAGAGATAATTGAATATGATACTTTAATAAATAGTTTGAGAGATGATTTAAGAAAAGAATTAGAACTAGAAAAAATTGAAGGTAATGTACATTGGGCAAGATTTAATATTTAGCATAGATTCAAGGCGAAGCTTTAATTTTAAAGCGGAGTTTACAGTTCGTAAATGAGCATTTAAAATTGAAGTGATAACGCAGAAGATGTGCTGAAGATTAAATCTTCAACACAGCCATAAATGCTTCTTGAGGAACATTAACCTTTCCAATAGCTTTCATTCTTTTTTTACCAGCTTTTTGTTTTTCTAGAAGTTTTCTTTTTCTTGTAATATCTCCACCATAACATTTTGCAGTTACGTTTTTACCCATAGATTTTACAGTTTCTCTTGCGATAATTGTACTTCCAATACTTGCTTGAATTGCAACTTCAAAAAGTTGTCTAGGAATTAGTTCTTTTAGTGCTTTTACAAACTCTCTTCCTTTTGAAACAGCTTTATCTTCAGGAACTATTATTGATAAAGCATCAACAACATCGCCTGCAACTCTAACATCAAGTTTTTTTAAAATTCCTGGTCTAAATCCAACTGGCTCATAATCAAATGAAGCATAACCTTTTGTAGTTGATTTTAGTTTATCATAAAAATCCATTACGATTTCATTCATTGGTAAATCATATTCTAGT
>RRZU012326882.1_pt1 | contig 11708 bp, 16 predicted proteins | sample 2165561 | NCBI WGS metagenome assembly RRZU01 (sample SAMN10456909, study PRJNA506462) | wastewater metagenome | isolation source: wastewater sludge | place: USA: Moscow, Idaho | reverse complement strand
TGAGGGGCGGCAATCCTTGCGGGATGTGGCCTACGATGGCAACGCCCTGCTCATGCAGGCCGAAACCCCAGACGGTGACTGTGGTCGCTACAATTGCAAAGACCGGCCCGGCGCGAGTCAGCAGCGTCGCCAGCCCGTCGCCTGCGCCAAGCCGCATCATCGTGGGCTTCATTCCTTTGCGCACCCAGACCAGAAATGCGGTAGAGGCTGCGCCAATCACCAGCGTTTGCCAGTTCGTCTCGGCCAGATGCTGCCAGAGCCGATGCAGGATTTCCGGCAGTGTGTCACCACCACCCGCGATGCCGAAGATATGCCGCGCCTGCCCGGCGGCGATCAGCAGGCCCGAGGCGATGATGAAACCCGCGATCACCGGATGGGACAGGAAATTCGCCAGAAAGCCGAAGCGCAGGAGGCCCAGGCCAATCAGCATGGCGCCCGACAGCAGCGCGAGCGTCAGCGCGGCCACGGCATAGCCTGCGGTGCCGCTTTCCGCGACCTGACCGACCGCCGAGGCTGTCATCAGGGAAACCACGGCGACCGGCCCCACCGCCAGCGCCCGGCTGGTGCCGAAGATCGCGTAAAGCACGATCGGCAGGCAGGAGGCATAGATCCCCGCCTCGGGGGGCAGGCCGGCCAGCATCGCATAGGCCAGCGATTGCGGCACCAGCATGATGGTGACGATCACCGCCGCCGTCAGGTCGGACGACAGATCCGATTTCGAATAGCGCCGTCCCCAGTCGAGGGAGGGCAGATGGCGGGTCAGGGACAGGCGCATGGGGGCCGCTTTCAGCAATAGGCAGATCGCGCGGCTGCAGGAGCGGGCGAGGCGATGAAACAAGGTCAGGGGGCCAGGGCGGCGGTACACAGCATCGAGGATCGGGCGCCGGACCGGCAGTAGGCCAGGACCGGCCCCGAAGCCGTTCGCATCGCCTCGGCCATGGCGGGGGCTTGACGCGCGAAATCCGAAGGTCCGGCGACGGGCAGATACAGGGTCGCCAGCCCTGCCGACTGAGCTGCTTCGGCGACCTCAGTAAAGCCGGGCTGGCCACGCTCTTCATCGTCCGGACGATTGCAGACCAGGAGGCGATAGCCGTTTCCGACGATCTCGGGGATATCCGAAAGTTCGACCTGTCCGCAGATCCCGAGCCTGGGAGAGAGTTTCTGGATCTTCATACTCACCCACCCTTTACAGTGCGCCGAGCGGCACCTTGAGGAACCGCTTGCCGCTCTCGTCCTCGGGCGGCAATTCGCCTGCCTTCATATTGACCTGAAGCGAGGGGATGATCAGCGTCGGCATCTTCAGCGTGGCATCGCGTGCCTCGCGCATGGCGATGAACTCTTCGCGCGTGCGGCGTTTGCCGACATGGATATTGTGGTCCTGCTGTTCGCCCACCGTGGTTTCCCAGCGGATGTCGCGGCCGTTCGGGCCGTAGTCATGGCACATGAAGAGCCGCGTCTCGTGCGGCAAAGCCAGTACCCTCTGGATGCTGTCGTAAAGCGTGCCTGCATCGCCGCCCGGGAAATCGGCGCGAGCCGAGCCGCCATCGGGCATGAAGAGCGTGTCGCCCACGAAAGCCGCATCGCCCATCACATGGGTCATGCAGGCCGGAGTATGGCCGGGAGTGTGGATAGCGCAACAGGCCATGACGCCGATCTGATAGCTGTCGCCGTCCTCGAACAGCCGGTCGAACTGGCTGCCGTCGCGCTGGAATTCGGTGCTCTCGTTGAAGACCTTGCCGAAGGTTTCCTGCACCACGGTGATCTGGCTGCCGATGCCGATCCTGCCGCCAAGCGCCGCCTGGATATAGGGCGCGCCCGAGAGGTGATCGGCATGGACATGGGTTTCGATCAGCCATTCGACCTTCAGCCCCCGGTCGCGGACAAAGGCGATGATGGCATCGGCGGACTCGTAGCTGATGCGACCGGCGGCATAGTCGATATCCATCACGGAATCGACCACCGCGCAGGCGTCAGATCCGGGATCCTTCACCACATAGGAAATGGTGTTGGTGGCCGGATCGAAGAAAGGCGTGACTTCGGGTTTCACGGTGAGGTCGGCTTTGCAGGACATGCTATCCTCCGAATATCAGATGGCGGGATCGGGCGGCCCGATCAGGCAGATTGGGGCGAGCGGGCAGCGAGGGCTTTCAGACCGCGCGCGATGAAGAGGCCGAGGATCATTGACGCGACGAAGGCCAGTGCCTCGGGGCGGAGTGTGCCAAGCGCGGGCAGGGCACCGCCGGGGCAAAAGCCCGCAATCCCCCAGCCGATGCCGAAAAGGCCGGAGCCGGCAACCAGTTTCATGTCGATCAGTTTCGTGTCGGGAAGCTGGAATTTCGGCTCGAACCGGGGTGCCTTGCGGGCAAGCACCAGCCGGTATCCCGGGATGGCGACGGCAAGCGCGCCACCCATGACAAAGGCGAGGCTGGGGTCCCAGGTCCCGGCGATGTCGAAGAAGTTCAGAACCTTGGCCGGGTTGATCATGCCCGATGTGGCAATGCCGATCCCGAAGACCAGGCCGATGAGCAGGGCGGAAAGCTTGCGCATCTCAGCCTCCGATCAGGTGACGGGTGACATAGACGGTGACGAAGGCGGTCGCCATGAAGCTGAGCGTCGCGGTGATCGAGCGGCGCGAGAACCGGGCATTGCCGCAGACGCCATGGCCCGAGGTGCAGCCGCCGCCAAAGCTGACACCGATGCCGACCAGCAGCCCCCCGCCGATGATCGCGGTCATCGACACCGGCACCTCCAGCGCGGGCCAGTTGCCGGTGACAAGCAGCACCAACCCCGGTGCCAGCACCATGCCCGCAAGCAGCGCGGCCCGCAGCGACCAGTCGTGCATATCGCCGCCGCGCATCAGGCCGGACAGGATTCCGGTCGCACCGAAGATGCGACCATGAAAGGCCATCAGCAGAACGGCGGCCAGCCCGATCAACATGCCGCCCGCGAAAGAGGTCAGGGGGGTGAAGCTGGTCATTTCTTTTTCAGCGGGCAGGTGGACAGGCCGAACAGCCGATAGGCCGGGCAGGTGGCGAAGGCTGCGGTCAGGATCAGTATGGTCGCCAAGACCCACAGCACGGGGCCAAGCACTGGCCAGCCGCCGCCATAGAGCCATGCGATCACGGCTGCGACAATTCCGGCCACCAACCGCAGTATGCGGTCGGGCTGGCCAAGATTCTTGATCATCGGGACACCTCGGGACTGTGTTTCGTGGCATGTGGATGCCACGGCCGCGACCTCCCGTCGGTGACTTGGTTACACTTCCGGCTCTCGCGTCAGTTTTTCCAGCGCGGGCCGATCCATCAGCCGAACTTCGCCCCGGGCCTGTTCGATCCATCCCCGGCGTTGAAACTCGGATAATGTCCGGCTGATGACCTCGCGCGCCGAGCCGAGTTCAGCGGCGAGTTGCTGATGCGTGGCATGGACGGTATCGCCCTCGGCCATGGCCAGAAGTCGCGTGGCAAGCCGCAGGTCGATCCGCTGAAACGCGATATCGTCGATCAGCGACAGAAGATCCGTTACCCGCCGCGACCAGGCCCGCATGACAAAACCCCGAAAATCGGGCGACATCGCCATCAGCTCGTCGAAGGTGGCCCTGGGGATGCCGATGGCCTCGACATCGGTTTCCGCCAAGCCTTCGGTTGCCAGATCGTCATAGGCCAGCATGCAGGCCGAGGTCAGCACGCAACTTTCCCCCGCGCCAACGCGATAGAGAACGACCTCGCGCCCGGTGTCAGAAACCTGGGTGACCCTGACCTTCCCCGAGACCAGCAGGAGCAGATACTCTGCGGGCTGCCCTGGACCGAACAGGCGCGATCCCGCCGGGAACTGCAGCTTACGGCTGTTGCGCAGAAGGGATTTGCGCATCGGCGCAGAAAGCTGATCCATTTCTTTGAAATATGCGGTCCAGTCGTCCATCTGCTCTCCTACGTTAACAGGGGTTCTAGCAGGAACGACCGAAAATGGGCAGGCCCGATCAGGTTGTGCCCGGTGATGGCCTGTCGCTTTGGCGACATATCATGGCAGATTGGCAGTCTTGCCCGCAGCGGGTTCCTGTTCCAATTCGGAAAAGAACGGTGCCCGGTCGGAGCGATTTTGGCCCGCCCCCACCTCAGCTCTGTCCCAGATCGCAGGAGAGACCCATGCAATCCGCTGATTTCGTCGCAACCTTGTTCGATGGCCGCGCCAACCCGGCCAAGGTCACCGTAGCCTTCACCATGGCGCTGAACGCGCTGCAAAAGGGGCACAGTGCGATGGTGCTCTTGATGGTCGAAGCGGTTGAACTCGGCCAGCCCGATGCGACTGCGGGGATCGACGTGGGCAAGCCCTTCGAGCCGGTCCCGGATCTGCTGGCGAAATTCATCGCGGGCGGTGGCCGGATCGGCATCTGCAAATCCTGCATGATCCATAACGGCTTCAGCGCCGAACAGATAGTGCCGGGCTATGAGATCATTACCGCGCCCGAGGTGATCGACCTGATGATGGCGGCCAAAGGCTCGCTGCAGATCACCTGAACGCATTTTCCGAAACAGGGAACAGAAACCATGAGCAATGCTCCGCAACGCAATGTCGTGAAGGCCCGCGAAAGCGGCTTTGGCCCCTTCGGGCAATATATCAATGTGGGCCACCACATTCTTGGCGCGGACGAACCGGGAACCTATGGCGGGCAGGACACCGGCCCCGATCCGTTTGAACTGGTGATGGCCGGCCTTGCCGCCTGCACCACGATGACGATCCGCATGGTCGCGGGTCGCAAGAAAATCGCGCTCGACGATGTGTCGGTCGAGGTGCGCCACCTGCGCGCGCCGGTGATGAGCATGGGCGCCGATCCGGCTCCGACCGGCGAAAAGCCCCATGCCTTCGAGCGGGTCGTCAGCCTGATCGGCGATCTCACCCCCGAGGACCGCGCGCTTCTGGTCACGATGGCTGACAAATGCCCGGTCCACAAATTGCTGGAAGGCGAGGCCGAGATCATCACGCGCGAGGCTGCGTGAGGGGGCGGCGGGGCGGGGGGTGTCTCCCCGCCCCGCACTTGTTTTGCAGGGAGGAGAGGTTTCACGATGAGGGAATTTCGAAGCACGCGGCGTGGCCTGTTGGGGCTGGGCGCGGTTGGGGCGCTGGCGTTTGGCCTTGGTGGTCAGGCGCAGGCGGCGAAGCTGGCGACCAGGGTGCGGATAGTGATCATCGGCGCGGGGGCGGGTGGTGCGACGCTTGCCAATCGTCTGGTCCAGCGGCTGGACGGCGCGTCAATCACTCTGGTCGATCCACGCCGCGAACATCTCTATCAGCCGGGGCTGTCTCTGGTCGCGGCGGGGCTGAAACCGGCGGATTATGTCCTCAGCCAGACCACCGACTGGCTGCCGCAAGGTGTGACACTGATTGAAGAGGCCGCCGCCGCCATCGACCCGCAGGCGAAGACCGTCTCGACGGAAAGCGGCCAGCGGCTGGACTATGATTTCTTGGTGGTCGCGCCCGGTCTTGTGCTGGACCATGCAGCCATCGAGGGCTTTTCGCTAGATATGGTCGGGCAGAACGGCATCGGCGCGCTTTATGCCGGGCCGCAATATGCCGCGAAGACATGGGAGGCGGCCCATGAATTCACCGAAGAGGGCGGCATCGGCCTTTTCACCCGCCCCGCGACCGAGATGAAATGCGCCGGCGCGCCGCTGAAACATACGTTCCTGATCGACGACATCGCCAGCCGTGGTGATGCGAAGGGCAAGTTTGAGACCCATTACGCTTGCCCACAGCAGGTGCTGTTCTCGGTGCCGATCGTCTCGGAAAAAGTGCGGATGCTGTTCGGCGAGCGCAAGATCACCCCGCATTACGGCCAGACCCTGACCGCCATCGACGCCGGGGCGAAACGGGCGACCTTTGCCACAATGATCACCGATCCGGTGACGGGCGCCGTGGTGAAATCCACCACCGAGATGCCCTATGACTATCTGCACGTCATCCCGCCGCAGCGCGCGCCCGAGATGATCCGGCAATCGGGCCTGTCCTGGGCGGATAAATGGTCCGACCAGGGCTGGGTCGAATGCGACATGAAGACCCTGCGCCACCTGCGCTATCCCGAGATCTTCGCGCTCGGCGATGTGGCGGGGGTGCCGAAGGGCAAGACTGCGGCGAGCGTGAAATGGCAGGTGCCGGTGGTCGAGGATCACCTGATCGCCGCCATTCAGGGTCGCGAAGGCACGACGGTCTATGACGGCTATACCTCTTGTCCGATGATCACCCGTGTCGGCAAGGCGATGCTGGTGGAATTCGACTATCACAACAACCTTGTGCCCTCCTTCCCCGGTCTCATCGCACCCTTGGAGGAGTTGTGGATCAGCTGGCTGATGAAGGAGGTGGCGTTGAAGGCCACCTATAACGCAATGCTGCGCGGCAGGGCCTGAGGAGGAGGGAACATGCAGGAGCTAACGTTTTCGACGATGATCGCGGTGTTCGAGGAAATCTTCGGGCGCGGCCTGTTATGGGTGATGGTGGCCGCTGCCGTTCTGGTGACGGCGGCCTATCTCTACGTCCTGATCCGGGATCGGGCAGTGTCCTGGCGCAAATTCCTCTGGGCGCAGGTTGCCATGCCGTTCGGCGCCATTGCGGCGGTGCTGTTCGTGCAAAATGTGACCAGTTCGGGCTTTGGCGACATCGGTGGCCCGATTGATGTGATCGTGCTGCTGCTGGTGGCAGTGGCGGGTGCGGTCGGAGCCGCGATCCTCGTCTATACCGCACAGTCGCTGTTGCGCGGCAAGGCGGCAAAGCCATGAACTCGCCCATCCTTTTGCGGCCCATCGGCCAGATCCGCACCCCATGGAAGACGCTGGCGGATTGTCCGAGTGGCCCGGGACGGGGCGGGGAGGAAGCGCGTCTGGAAATCCTGCCGGAATATGCCGAAGCGCTTCATGCTCTGTCGGCGTCTGAGCTGGATCTCCTCTACTGGTTTGACCGCGCAGCGCGCGATGTGCTGCGCTCGGTCAGTCCGCATGACGGGGGCGAGCGCGGGGTTTTTGCCATGCGCTCCCCGCATCGCCCCAATCCGGTGGCGCTGTCGCGGGTGCCACTGATCGCGGTAGAGGGGCATAATTTTGTCGTCGGTCCCCTCGATTGGCTCGATGGCACGGCTCTACTGGATATCAAGCCGGTTTCCTGTGGCGGCAGGTCGACAAAGGCATAGAACTTCCGCTGGCCCTCAGCGTCCCGAAGGCCAGTGGATGGTTACGGCGGGGCGAAGGCAATCGCCTCGTCGTAACCGGATTTACGAGCTGTTGTTCAGAAAGCGCTGTGGTGTCGTTCCAAAGACTTCGCGGAACGCGGCGATGAAGGCGCTCGGGCTGCTGTAACCCATCGAAAAGGCGATGGTCGTGCTGCTTTCACCGCGGTTCAGCGCCTCGATCGCGCTGAGCAGACGCAGTTTTGACCGCCATTGCCGGAAGCTGAGCCCGGTCTCGGCGCGGAACAGCCGCTCCAGCGTACGGGGGCTAGCGCCCGCGATCTGACTCAGTTCGGGAAGCTGGCTCGGGTCTTCCGGATGGCAGATCAGATGACGGGTCACCCGGACCAGCCGCTCGTCCTGACCGCCGGGCAGGTTCAGCGGCGCCTCGGAGAGGCCTTCGACCTCATCGAGCAGCACGGCGCAGAACCTGAGCAGCCGCTCATCGAAAGGGGCGGAGGTATCGCTGTCGCCAAGCCTGCGGATCAGTTCGCGCGCCAGCGGTGTCAGCAAAAGCACTGCGCAGCAGGGCATCGGCCGTGTTGGCGGGCGCACTGTGACCGAAGGGTCGACATAGATGTTCAGCAGTTCCGCCTCTGCCTCGATTGTGACCTGATGTTTCATACCGCCGGGGATCCAGACGGCGTGGCTTGGCGGTACCAACCAGATACAGGAATTGCTGACCACGCGCAGGACGCCCCGCATGGCCCACAGAAGCTGACCGCGCGGATGGCTGTGCGGGCGCACCGCGCGTCCGGCGGCGATCACCCTTCCATGAGTCAGGATGGGGCGCGCTGGGTCTATCGTGAAGGCGATATCCGAGGGGTCGAAATCTGGCGGTTTGGCGACATCTGTTGTCATGATCGCAGTCTGGCACAAGGGTGCGGTCAAGGCTAGATCAGAGCTGATACCAACCAGCCTCTTCGGTTTGATCAGATGACGTTTTCCGCCAAACATATTCTTACAGCCCTCGTTGCCCTGCTGGCACTGGTGATGGCGATCCTGCCGCCGCCAATGCTGATGCCGGATCAGGCGCGCATCCTCGGCATCGTGCTGATCACGCTGGTGCTGTGGGCCACGAGCCTTGTGCCTGGCTATCTGGCCAGTCTGATCTTCTTCGCGGTGCTGCTGGTCGTTGGTCTGGCCCCGCCCGATCTGGTCTTTGCCGGGTTCTCCTCAACCGCCGTCTGGCTGATCGTTTCGGGTTTTGTCATCGGGGCGGCGATCTCGATATCGGGGCTGGGCGCGATGTTGGCACGAGGCCTTGCGCCGCTGCTGACCGGCAGTTATCCGCGATTGATTGCGGGGCTGATGGCGGTATCGGTTCTGCTGAGCTTTCTGATGCCGTCCTCGGTTGGGCGCGCGGTGGTGATGGTGCCGGTCGGCATGGCGCTGGCCGATCAGATGGGGTTCGGGCCGGGATCGAAGGGTCGGATCGGCATCGCATCGGTGCTGGCGATCGGCACCAATATGCCCGGCTTCACCATCCTACCGTCGAACATCCCGAACATGGTATTGTCGGGCGCGGCCGAGACCATCCATGGCGCGCATTTCGGCTACATGGACTATCTGCTGCTGCATTTTCCGGTGCTGGGGGTGCTGAAGGCGGTGGCGGTCGTGGCTCTGGTCCTGTGGATGTTTCCAGATACACCCAGCCTCGCCCTGCCTGCGCGCGAGGCCGCCAAAGGTGACAAGCCCGTCAGCCGCGCCGCGCGGATCCGGGTGGCGGTGATCCTACTGGCGACGCTGGCACGCTGGATGACCGACAGCCTGCATGGGGTGAACTCGGCTTGGATCGGGCTGGTCGCGGCGGTGCTGCTGCTGTTGCCCGGGATCGGCATCGTTTCGCCGCCGGCCTTCAAGGCCTCGGTCGATTTCGGGATGCTGCTGTTTGTCGCCGGGGCGCTAGCGCTTGGGGCGCTGGTCAATGCTTCCGGGCTGGGGGCGATGCTGGGGCAGGTGCTGATAGCAGTGTTGCCGCTGGAGACGGGGGCGGACGCGACAAACTTCGTCTCGCTGTCGCTGATGGCAACCGTGACGGGCCTGTTCACCACCGTGCCGGGTGTTCCGGCGGTGCTGACGCCGCTGGCAGGCGATCTGGCCGCGCAGACCGGGTTCAGCCTGAATACTGTCCTGATGACGCAGGTGATCGGGTTTTCGACGGTGATCTTTCCCTATCAGGTCGGCCCGCTGGTGGTTGCCATGCAGATGTCGGGCGAAAAGTTGGGCCATCTGCTACGGATCACCCTGCCGCTGGCGCTGATCACGTTTGTTGTGCTGCTGCCACTGGATTTTCTGTGGTGGAAACTGCTCGGTGCGCTGTGACCCGATGCGCTTAAGGCCGGGTTAAGGTGAAAGGGCCAAGGGCGGGATCAAACTCTTCCCTTAGCCGGAGATCACACCATGTGTAGACTGCAGCGACGCGAATTTATCACGCTCGGACTGGTCTCGGGCGTCGCCCTGTCCATTGGCGTGCCCATGGCACGGGCACAAGACAATCCCATGCCACCCGAGTTGCGCGACGCGATAGAGCGGCAGCCCTTCTCGCCCGTGCTGGGCAATCCGAAGGGCGATGTCACCCTGACCGAGTTTTTCGACTACAATTGCCCGCATTGCCGGACCAGCGTTCCGGTGATCAGAAAGTTGATCGGGGATGATCCGCACCTGCGGGTGGTGCTGCGGGAATGGCCTGTTTTCGGCGAAGGCTCCGAATTCTGCGCCCGCGCCTCGCTGGCATCCTTGAAACAGGGGAAATACTGGCAGTTCCACAGCGGGTTGATGGCGATCCGGGGCCGGGCCGAGGAGGCTTCGGCGATGCGGGTCGCGCAGGAGGTCGGGCTGGATCCGGCAAAGTTGCAAAGTGACATGGGGTCCGCCAACGTCGAGGATCACATTGCGCAATCCATGGCCCTTGGTGACCATATGGGGCTTATGGGGACGCCCACCTTCATCGCCGGCAACGATGCATTGTTCGGCAAGAGATCCGGGTTTGAACTGAGGGATCTGGTTGCGCGGGCGCGGAGGGATCTGAGTTGAACTGGATCCGACATATACACCGCAGATGCGCGATGCTCTCGCATTCGTGTCCGGTCACAGGGGGCATCTCTTAAGGCCCGGTTAAGCCGGCTTTTCCAAGTCAGCCCATATGAAACACAATCTCTCCCTTATTGCCTGCGCCGCGCTGCTTCTGGCGCTTCTCGTGTTCTGGCTCCCGGCGCAGGCGCAGACCTTCTCTTTCGCGGGTGGTGCCTGACCTGCCCCCCGGTCGTCCCTCGTTCATAACGAGAGTCCTTGGGGTTGATATTGGTTGGTTTCGGGTGTGGCAAGCGCGCCGGGCGCGGAGCCCTCAGATTGCTCAAGCGCTCGGCGCGCGTCGGACGGGGTCTTGTTGCCCAGCGAGGAATGGGGCCTGACGTTGTTGTAGTCGTAGCGCCAGAGGGCCAGTTTGCGGCGGGCATCAGCCAGGCTGTCGAAGATTTCCTCGTTCAGGCATTCGTCGCGCAGGCTGCCGTTGAAGCTTTCGATGTAGCCATTCTGCTGCGGCTTGCCCGGGTCGATGTAGTGCCATTCGACGTCGTTCGCGTTGGCCCATTTCAGGATGGCCTTGCTGGTGAACTCGGTTCCGTTGTCGCTGACGATGCAAGCGGGCTTGCCGTAAATCCTGACCAGCGCATCCAGTTCCCGTGCCACCCGAGCCCCAGAGATGCTCGTGTCAGCGATCAACGCCAGGTTCTCGCGGCAGCAATCGTCGTTCACAGCCAGAATGCGGAACTTGCGGCAGGCCCCGAACGTGTCGGACAGGAAGTCTAACGACCACCGCTGGTTTGGCCTCAACGGCGCTGGTATTGGCGTCCGGCTACCTCGTGCCCTCTTGCGGCCACGCCTGCGGCGCACCGACAGGCCCTCTTCCCGGTAGATGCGATAGAGCTTCTTCTCGTTCATGATCATGCCCTTGCGCTCCAGCAGGATGCCCACGCGCCGGTAGCCGAACCGCCGGCGCTTCTCGGCAATCTTGTGCATCTCCTCACGGATTTCCGGGTTGTCGGGTGGCCTGTCACGCCGCACCGTCTTCGGATCGACACCGATCAGGACACAGGCCCGACGCTGAGAGATCGGATGATCCTTCATCGCCCGCAGCACCGCGTCCCGCCGTTGCACCGGTGTCGTCAGGGCTTTCCCAAGAGATCCTTCAGAACCACGTTGTCCAGCATGGCATCGGCCAGAAGGCGCTTCAGCTTCGCGTTCTCGTCCTCGAGCTGCTTCAGCCGCTTGGCGTCCGACAGGTCCATCCCGCCATACTTCGCCTTGAGCTTGTAGAACGTCGCGGGGCTCAACCCGTGCTTCCGGCAAAGCTCGGAACTCGGCAAACCCGCCTCCTGCTCCTTGATCATCCCGATAATCTGCGCCTCGGTGAACCGGCTTTTCCTCATGTCGTCTGCTCCTTCTCAGGTTGGGCAGACTCTACATCACAGCGAGGGAACTTCCGGGGGGCAGGTCA
>RRZU010681929.1_pt1 | contig 11708 bp, 8 predicted proteins | sample 2165561 | NCBI WGS metagenome assembly RRZU01 (sample SAMN10456909, study PRJNA506462) | wastewater metagenome | isolation source: wastewater sludge | place: USA: Moscow, Idaho | reverse complement strand
TTTGTGTTCGCCGGCAAAGCGGCGCCGGGTTATTATTTGGCGAAGAATATTATTCATGCGATTAACAATGTCGCCGAAGTGATCAATAACGACAACAGCGTAAAAGACAAGCTGCAAGTGGCGTTTTTGCCGGATTACCGTGTCAGTTTAGCCGAAAAAATTATTCCGGCAGCGGATATTTCCGAGCAAATTTCCATGGCAGGCAAAGAAGCGTCCGGCACCGGTAATATGAAATTATCCCTTAACGGTGCATTAACCCTAGGTACGCTGGACGGTGCAAATGTCGAAATTGCCGAAATGGTCGGAGAGGAGAATATCTTTATTTTCGGGCACACGGTGGAAAGCGTGCGTGCCTTGTTGAAAGAAGGCTATTCGCCGAAACAGTACTATAAGGATAATAAACAGCTGAAAGCGGCGGTGGATTTTCTGACCAAAGGCAAAGTTTGCCATGGCGATAAACAGATGTTCCGCATGATGCTCGATAGCCTATTGGAGCGTGATCCATTCTTGGTATTTGCTGATTTTGACAGTTATGTCTCCGCACAACAAGAAGTGGGCGTACGCTATCGGGATCAAGAAAGTTGGTTGCGCAGTGCGATCTTGAATACTGCCCGTTTGGGCACGTTCAGCTCGGATCGTTCGATTCGTGATTATCAACAGCGAATTTGGCATAAAAAATAGGGTGATACGATGACAAAAAAGAGTATAACAAAACGGGAAGCGGAACGCGCGTTTGCCAAAGCGGGTATTCATTCCTACTTTTTCGATGAACGCGGTTTGCGAAAATATGCGCCAACTGCGGTCAAACAGCAGATTTTAGCCAGTTTTGACGGGCGAGTGCCGCAAAATTTTGCTTCAACATTGTTGCCCGCAGTAAAGATTTTTCAGCAACACAGCCCGGCATTTATTCATTTGAATCATCATCAAAGGAATTGCCGTTATCAAGGCGAATGGCAACTGAGTTTAGAAGATGGCAGCACACTACGAGGTAAAATTAAAAACAATACCGTGCATTTACCACGGGATTTGCCGCTGGGTTATCATCAACTGAGTTTAGCGCTTGTTCCGCAAAAGTGCGGTCAAAACAGTTCTCAAAAGAATGAAAGCTGTAGCCTGATTATTGCACCGCGCCAATGTTACCAACCGAAAGAGATTCAAAACAAACAGCGGTTATGGGGCAGTTGCGTACAGCTTTACACCTTGAAGTCAGAGCAGAATTGGGGGGTTGGTGACTTTGGCGATTTAAGCCGATTTTTGCAGCAGTTCCACCAATATGGTGGCGATTTTATCGGTTTGAATCCGATTCATTCGCTGTTTCCTGCCAATCCGGAAGGCGCCAGTCCGTACAGTCCGTCATCACGCAACTGGTTGAATATCATCTATATTGATGTGACTGCACTGCCTGAATTTCAACAAAGTGCGGTGGCACAAAGCTGGTTTCATTCGCCGGAAGTGCAACAACAGCTACAGCAATTGCGCGCGCAAGAGTGGATAGATTACAGCGCGGTGATGCAGCTGAAGTTAGCCGGCTTGAAATTGGCTTTTGAGCAATTTGAACAGCAAAAAGCTGAAAACCATCACAGCGAACGACAACAGCAATTTCAACAGTTTGTCGAAAAAGGCGGCGAAAGTTTGCAGGTGCAAGCCACCTTTGATGCGTTACACGCCGATTTGAGCGCACGCTTCGACAATCAATGGGGCTGGGATTGCTGGGCGGCGGAATACCAAGACTATCACTCAAGTGCGGTGCAAACTTTTCAACGTGAAAATCCCGAGCAAGTGCGGTTTTACGCTTGGTTGCAATGGTGTGCCGCCGAACAGATCGCGGCTTGTTATGCGGTTTGCCAACAGCAGCAAATGCCGATCGGGTTATATCGTGATTTAGCGGTGGGGGTAACTGCCAACGGTGCGGAAACATGGTTGGATAAAGAGCTGTTTTGCTTAAGCGCTTCGGTCGGTGCGCCGCCGGACGTGCTTGGGCCGCAAGGGCAAAACTGGGGCTTGGCACCGATGAATCCGCATATTTTGCAACAACGTGCTTATCGTCCGTTTATCGAGATGATCCGTGCCAATATGCAAAGCTGCGGTGCATTGAGAATCGATCATATTATGTGCTTATTGCGCCTGTGGTGGGTGAAGCGCGGTGACAGTGCGAAAAACGGCGCTTATGTCGGTTATCCGGTCGATGATTTGATCGCAATTCTGGCGCTGGAAAGCCAACGCCACCAATGTATGATTATCGGTGAAGATTTGGGAACCGTACCGAAGGCGATAGTCAGCAAATTGAAAAATGCCGGGATTTTCTCATATAAAATTCTGTATTTCGAATTTGATCAGCAGGGCAAAAATCGCGCGTTGGATCAGTACCCGTATCAAGCGATGACCACCTTAAGTACCCACGATTTACCGACAATTAATGGTTACTGGCGAGGACACGATTTCGAATTGGGGCAACAATATGATGTCTATCCCGATCCGAAAATTCTGACGATGTTAAAACGAGACCGTATCAATGCTAAAGCCAAAATTTTACAACGGCTAAAAGAAGCGGGGGTAGAGATTCCGGATGGAGTTGACGAAAGTTTGGTTTCAAGCTGCCCGATTGGTTTCAATCATGATTTGCAGCGTTATGCCGCCGCGGTCAACAGCGCTTTGTTCGGCTTGCAGCCGGAAGATTGGCTCGGTATGAGTGAACCGGTCAATATCCCCGGCACCAGCACCCAATATAAAAATTGGCGCCGCCGCTTAAGTCGTAATCTCGATGATATTTTTGCCGATCCGAAAATTCAGCAATTGTTGCGAGACGTGTCGCAGGCACGCCGCAAAATATAATTGCAGCATAAACAACCTGACCGCACATCAAAGTGCGGTCAGGTTATTGTACAGTTTAACTTGCTAACTTACTCACTAAACTTTTTCGCATACTCTTCGCTATTAATCCACTGATGATCGGCTTCCCAACTGAATCGCCATTGGCGCACAGGGCCAGCCATCACGTTAAGGTAATAGTTGTTGTATCCGGCAACGGTCGCCACTGGGTGATAGCCTTTCGGCACTTTGACCACATCGCCGTCATAAACCGCCATACATTCGTCCAAAGTGCGGTCATCGGTGTAAACCCGTTGCAGACAGAAGCCCTGTTTCGGTTCAAAACGGTGGTAATAGGTCTCTTCTAAATAGGTCTCGTTTGGTGAGTTTTTTTGATCGTGCTTATGGCTCGGGAAAGAGCTGGTGTTGCCCTCGTCGGTAAACACTTCCACCACCAACAAGCTGTCTGCCGCTTCGGTTTCCGGCAGGATATTGTGTACCAAGCGCTGATTATTGCCGTAGCCGCGTTTTTCGACCCCGACTTGTTCCGGTTTAATCACTCTGACAGGCAGTTTTCCGTTGCTCGGTGCGCGACAAATTGCCAGCTCCAAATCAGTATCGGCAATCACCAAAATTTCTTTTTGTGATGGCGAATAGAGGGAGTAAGGCGGAATGCGTTCAAATGGTGAAGTGCGGTTGCCGAGATGTTCAAAAATCGCCGCATCGACAGCAAATGAAGCGTAGCCCGACACGACGACAAAACAGATTTCGCAATTTCCGCTCAGAATTTTTTTTGATTTTCCTGCTGACAAATGTAGCAGTTCAAAGCCGACATATTCCCAACCGGCATTTTCAGGGGTGATTTGTTGGCGGAAGTCATCGGTCACATTATTGGATTTGGATAATAGTTGGCTCATGTTGGCTCCTCGTTTTTAGCTCACTTTGTATGCTACCAGTATAAGTGACAACCGCACTTTGCTGAACGGAATCTTTATCAAGATTCTACTTGGATCACAAAAAATGAAATAAAAATTTCATTTTATCTTGTTTTTGATTGAAAAAGCTGTTTCGTAGGGGTATTGTATGTTTGAAACTTGCCTTAATTATAAGCAATTATTGTCATCGAGCAGAGTATAAGGAGAAATATGAGCCAGTTTATTCCAAATTTTATTAATGGGAAAATCGTTGAAAGTGAGAGTTCCCGTTTAATTCCAGTGTTTAATCCCGCAACGGGTGAACAGAGCAAACAAGTAAAATTGAGCAGTGCCAGTGAAGTGGATACCGCTATTGCAGCGGCGCAGGCAGCTTATCCGAAATGGTCGCAACAATCGCCTTTGCGTCGAGCTCGAGTTTTATTTAAATTCAAAGAGTTGCTCGAAAATAACTTTGATGAACTTGCCAAATTGATCACCAGCGAGCATGGCAAAATTTATTCAGATTCCATTGGTGAGCTGACTCGCGGCTTAGAAGTAGTCGAATTTGCTACCGGCATACCGCACTTGTTGAAAGGCGAGTTTTCCGCCAATGTCGGCGGCGGAATCGATACCTATTCCGTTATGCAGCCGCTGGGTGTAGTTGCAGGCATTACCCCGTTTAATTTCCCAGCGATGGTGCCGATGTGGATGTTCCCGATTGCGCTGGCTTGTGGCAACACCTTTGTGTTGAAACCGTCGGAAAAAGATCCGTCCCTTGCGATTCGTTTGGCTGAGTTATTGCAACAAGCAGGCTTGCCGGACGGCGTGTTTAATGTGGTGCAGGGCGACAAAGAAGCGGTCGACGTATTGTTGCGTGATCCGCGTGTACAGGCGGTGAGCTTTGTCGGTTCGACGCCGATTGCGCAATATATCTATGAAACCGGTTCGGCACACGGTAAACGTGTGCAGGCGTTGGGTGGTGCAAAAAATCATGCCTTGATTATGCCGGATGCCGATATTGAAATGACCGCTAATACCTTGCTTGGCGCGGCTTTCGGTGCTGCTGGCGAGCGTTGCATGGCGTTATCCGTGGCGGTGACGACCGACGATGCGGTTGCCGATGCATTGGTCAATAGTTTGAAACCGAAAGTGGAAGCGTTGCGGATCGGTCCGGGAGTTTTACCGGAAGGACAAAAAGAGAATGATATGGGGCCATTGATTTCCGCACAACATCTGGCAAAAGTTTCCGGCTATGTCGATCAAGGCGTTGCTGCCGGTGCAACATTAGTGGTGGACGGAAGAAATTACAAGGTCGCAGGGCATGAAAACGGCTATTTTATCGGCGGTAGTTTATTTGATCATGTCACCACCGATATGACGATTTACCAAGAAGAGATTTTCGGTCCGGTGCTTTGTGTGGTCAGAGCCAAAGATTATGCCGATGCAATTGAGTTGATTAATGCTCACCAATATGGCAACGGCAGTGCGATTTTTACCAGCGACGGTGATGCCGCTCGACAATACAGCCAAGAAGTGCAGGCGGGAATGGTCGGCGTGAACGTGCCGATTCCGGTACCGATGGCGTTCCACTGTTTCGGCGGTTGGAAAGCCTCGATCTTTGGCCCGTTGAATGTGTATGGTCCTGACGGTGTGCGTGTCTACACCCGCATGAAAACCATTACCAGCCGCTGGCCGAATCATAACGTGCGCGAGCAAGGGGCGGCATTTAGTATGCCGACGTTGTAAAGCGGAGAACAAATAGACCGAGCATTAATTTAAACAGGGCGAATTTGATTCGCCCTTTTTTGGATAAAAATAATAGAGGTGACATTATGGATAAAATCAGAGTAGGGCTGATCGGAACCGGTTATATCGGGCGTTGTCATGCGATTGCATATGCGCAGGTAGAAACGGTTTTTAATCTGCAAGGGAAATTGGAATTGGAATATTTGGCGGAAATTACGCCGGAATTGGCGGCGCAAAAGGCGCAGGAATTCGGTTTCAGACGTTCAACCGGCGATTGGCGTGAGGTGGTGAGCGACCCGAATGTCGATGTGGTCGATATTTGTACTCCTAACTTTCTGCATAAAGAGATCGCTTTGGCGGCAATTCAGCATGGCAAGCACGTTTATTCAGAAAAACCTCTTGCGTTGACCGCACTTGAAGCCAAAGAAATGTATGATGCCGCCGAGCAAGCGGGCGTGAAAACCCTAGTCGGTTTTAACTATATGAAAAATCCGACCAGCCAGCTGGCAAGGGAAATTATCCAAAACGGCGAAATCGGCGAAGTGATTCATTTTTACGGCACGCATAACGAAGATTATTTAGCAAGCCCGAATACGCCGATCGATTGGCATTGCTATCGGGCAAAAGCCGGCTCGGGGGCGCTTGGTGATATCGGGGCACATATTGTCAATATGGCGCAATATCTGTTGGCAACGGATATTGTCAGTGTCAGCGGAGATTTGCAAACCGTGATTAAACACCGCCCAGATCCGCAAGACAGAAACAAGCTGGTTGAGGTGGAAAATGAAGATCAAGCCAGTAGCTTGCTGCGTTTTGCCAATGGTGTGATGGGGACGATTGAAACTTCCAGAATCGCTTGCGGCAGAAAAATGGGATTAACCTATGTCGTCACTGGCACGAAAGGCACGATTAGCTACACCCAAGAGCGAATGGCGGAACTGAAATTGTATCTACATGATGATGATCCTGCCCGCCAAGGATTTAAAACTATTCTGACCGGGCCGCTGCATCCGGATTATAAGCCGTTCTGTGTTAGTGCAGGACACGGGATAGGCTTTAACGACCAAAAAACCGTTGAAGTGCGGGATTTAATCGAAGGATTAACTGCGGATAAACCGATGTGGCCGGATTTCGCCGAAGGTTATAAAGTCTCCAGAGTGTTGGAAGCGATTGCTAAATCGGCTGAATGCAAACGCTGGGTTGATGTCAGCGAAATCAATTAAAGCAGCTTTAATCTAAAGTGCTTGCTGTAAAGTGCTTTGATACCCTTCTTTACATGTTAAGCAGATCATTTTTATGATCTGCTTAACAAAACTGAAACATATTTTCCGATTTTATTGACAGTAAAACGCTGCATGTTATTCTCTGCACATGAAATGGATTAAACGTTTCATATTTTTAATATCTTGATTTTTTATTCGGTATTAAATAAATCACACTGTACACGTCGTATTCTTTAATCAGTAAACATGGCGTAGCTATGATTGATGTCGTTTCTAATCATATTATGTCACATTCCACATCATGAGGTGAATATATGAAAAAATGCAGCAAATTTGCTTTATCACTCCTGACCTTAGGTTTGGCGTTTAATGTATATGCCAAAGACGAATTGGTTGTTTTCAGTCTGCCGAATCTCTCCAGTCCTTTTGAAGTCCAATTATCCAAGTCCGCGATGAACACCGCCAAAGAATTACAAGTCAATCTACAGGTTTTGGACGGACAGAGCAGTTCTACCAAACAAGCGGCCGATTTGGAAAATGCGATCACCAAAGGCGCTAAAGGCAGTATTATTGCGCCGAATGATGTGAATGCGATTGCAGCCGCCGTAGAAGAAATCATTGATGAAAAAATCCCGACAGCTACTTTGGATCGCAAGGTACAAAGCAGCGAACCGATAGCGCACTTTGGGGCGAATAACTATGTTGGCGGGCAGGAAATCGCTAAAACGGTTATCGCTAAATTCCCAGACGGTGCGAATATTATTCTATTGAGCGGACAACCGGGTTCCAGCTCGAATATCGAACGGATGAACGGGATTCGCGATACGTTAGCGAAAGGTGGAAAATATACGATTTTGGTTGATCAAACCGGAAACTGGTTGCGTTCCGAAGGCTTGCGTATTATCGAAAGCGTACTGCCGACCTTAAAAACCAAGCCGGATGTGATTGTATCCGCCAATGATGATATGGCGCTAGGTGCGATCGAAGCCTTGACCGGCTTAGGTTATAAAGCAGGCGATATTTTAGTCACCGGTTTTGATGCAGGTCCAGAAGCGTTGTCCAGAATTAAAGAAGGTTGGTTGTATGCCACTGCGGATCAGCGTCCGAGTTATGCGGTCAAAACCGCACTTGAACAAGTTGTCGGCAAGGCGCGTGGTGAAGGAGACGTTAAGGGATTAGACTTTGCTCCGACGGTTATTATGCAAGGTAACTTAAATGATGCTGAGCGTATCGGAGAAGTAAAATAATTAAAAACTAAATTTTCGGTCTTTATATCGCTATATAAAGACCGAATCTGTGAGGTTTCTATGTCAGTCCCTTTATTACAAGTCCGGAATTTAAGCAAAAGTTTCTCCGGAATTATGGCGCTAGACGGGGTGCAACTACAAGTCGGCGCGGGTGAGGTCCATGCCCTACTAGGCGAAAATGGCGCCGGAAAATCAACTCTACTAAAAGCACTATCCGGTGCGCAACCACAAACCAGTGGCGACATTATTTTTAACGGCAAAACTCTGGATCTGAATGATTCTCCCCACGCTAGACAATTGCAAGGTATCGTCACGATTTATCAGGAGTTTAACCTTTTGCCGAATATGACGGTGGCGGAAAATTTCTTTCTCGGACGGGAACCGTTAACCAACGGTATTTTTGTTGACCGTAAGAATCTGGTACAAGAAGCCAAAATGGTGCTGGATAACTTAAAACTGAATATTTCCCCCAATGCACAAGTGGCGCAACTGAGCGTGGCGCAGCAACAAATGGTTGAAATCGCCCGAGCCCTGACCCTGAATGCCAAATTAATCATTATGGACGAACCGTCCGCTGCGTTAAGCGACAAAGAAGTGGAAACGCTGCACCAAATAGTGCGTGATCTCAAATCCCGCGGCGTCAGTATTATTTATGTGACTCATCGTCTCAATGAAGTATTTGCCTTATGTGATCGCTTTACGGTGTTCCAAGACGGAAAATATACCGGCGAAGGCAATGTAGCCGATACCAATGTCGATGAAATCATTCGGATGATGGTCGGACGCAATGTGATCTTTAACCGCCGAGCAACCAGCGAAACCCAACATAAAGACAAACCGGTGGTGCTATCGGTGCGAAATCTAAAAAAAGAAAAACCGCAAATGGATCCGCACGGCATTGCGCTGCATGGTGTTAGTTTTGATATTCACCAAGGAGAAGTATTGGGCATTGCCGGTTTGGTTGGCGCAGGTCGCACTGAGATTGCTCGTTGTTTGTTTGGGGCGGATGCTTATCAATCAGGTGAAATTACTTTGAATGGCGAACCTTATCATGCCGCTTCACCACTGGAAGCGTTAGAAAAAGGGGTGGCGCTGGTGCCGGAAGATCGTAAAAAAGAGGGCTTGGTGCTTGGCTTGCCGATCAGAACCAATATGACGCTATCCAATCTGAAGAACTTGCTCAGTATGAAATGGTTCGTTAATGAAAATCGGGAAACCGATTTAATCGAAGCCTACCGTCAGGCGCTTAGAATCAAAATGGCAAGCGCCTCTTTGGAAGCGCGTAAATTATCCGGTGGTAATCAGCAAAAAATCATTCTTGCCCGCTGTATGTCTTTGAATCCAAAAGTATTGATTGCAGATGAACCGACCCGAGGAATTGACGTCGGTGCTAAATCGGAAGTACATCAAGTGTTGTTCGATATGGCGAAAACCGGCGTTGCAGTGTTGGTCATCTCCTCCGATTTACCGGAAGTTATGGCGATTTCCGACCGAATCATCACCCTTTCCGAAGGGAAAGTGACCGGCGAAATCCACGGCGATGACGCCACAGAAGAAAAATTAATGTCAATGATGGCAATCGGTGTCAATCGGCATTAACCGCCCTTGTAAGATAAGGAAATTATTATGTTTGAGAATATGCTAAAAAATTTAGGGATTGTGGACGAAAACGGAAAAAAAGATCCGATTGCGTTTTTTGAACGGTTTGGCGTGTTGGTTTTCTTGGTGTTTTTGATTATCTTTTTCCAGTTTCAAAACAGTGCATTTTTGTCGGAACGCAATATCTTTAACATTCTGACCGAAGTTTCGATTTTCGGCATTATGGCGGTCGGCATGACCTTTGTGATTTTAACCGCAGGGATTGATCTTTCCGTCGGCTCAGTGTTAGCGGTGTGTGCGATTTTTGCCGCCCATGTAATCAAAGGCGATAATACCGTCACTGTCGAACCGGGTGCTTGGGGCGGAATGAGCTGGTTGGTCGGCTTGGGAATCTGTCTTGCGATGGGGACGTTTATCGGCTGGTTACACGGCTTGGGCGTGACCAAACTGAAAATTCCTCCGTTTATCGTCACCTTAGGCGGTATGACGATTTGGCGCGGTTTAACCTTGGTGATCAACGACGGCGCGCCAATTGCTGGTTTTGATCAAGGCTATCGCTGGTGGGGGCGTGGTGATCTGCTCGGTATTCCGGTGCCAGTGGTGATTTTTGCAGTGGTCGCAATTCTTGGTTACATCGCTTTGCATAAAACCCGCTGGGGACGCTATGTTTACGCCGTCGGTGGCAATCCGGAAGCTGCTCGCCTTGCAGGGGTGAATATCAACCGCACTTTGGTTAGCGTATATGTGGTGATTGGTGCGTTGGCAGGCTTGGCCGGTTTTATCCTCAGCGCTCGTTTAGGCAGTGCCGAATCCGTTGCCGGGGTTGCATTCGAATTACGGGTTATCGCCTCAGTCGTCATTGGCGGAACCTCATTAATGGGTGGCTATGGTCGGATTACCGGCACAATCTTCGGCTCGATTATTATGGGCGTATTAATCAACGGCTTAGTGCTAATGGACGTTTCCGCCTACTATCAACAAATTATCATGGGGGCGATTATTATCCTTGCGGTATCGTTCGACACCTATGCGAAGAGCAGAAGAGGGGCGGTGTGATTTTAGTTTAGATGTTGGTAGAGAAGCAGGGGATAAATATCGCCTGCTTCAGTATATTTTTTAGGCTCTTAAATCGCTCTCATCTATTTTAAAGTCTTTAATCTCTAACTTTTCCATAATAACGGGTAATACTTGGTGAATGAGGCGCATACCTTGTAATAACTCATTCATATAAATATCAGGGTGAATCATATTATCATTAAATCCCAAGCTTTCTCTTTCCGCACTGTGTCCTACTTCATCATGTGATCTGGAAACTAAATCCATGATCTCAGCTTTAAGAGAAACGTTGGCTAAAAAAGCCTCCTGTTTCACAACATTTATCCACTCGCGGTATTGCTGTAGCGTATTCGCTTTGAATGTTGGAAACTTTGGCATTGTGATATCTGAAATATCCGCTTTACACAGTGCTAAATCCAGTAAGCAATTTTCAATTAAGCTTAGTTCCTCTAAGAATTCTAAATCATCATTAAATGTTATTGGATCAATGTATGCAATATAAAATCCATAGATGCCATTTAATGCTAAGAATGTTTGATAAATTATTTTTGTGATTGAGTATGTATTAATATTATCCATCAAATCATCGTATTTCTCGTCATCATCGCTGTTCATAATTTGTTGATAATCAAGATCGAACTGTACTGGAAAAGTTTCTGGAATTTGTATACCAATTTCTTGTAGTAAGTGAAGTATAGTTGAAGTTAATAAATCAGTTTCATCTATTAAAGGGGCTGTTCTATATCCTGTTTCTACTTGTTTTTCTGCTAATTCAGCAATAAATGTAATTAATTTTTCCCATTTTTCAGCATTTTTTATTGAGCCTGTAATCAAAATAGTACCCGGATCAAGATCGCCGATCATTAATATCTTTTTTAATTTATCACTTGATTCAAAAGACATATATTCACCTTTTTTCCATTTGCTGATTTGAGTAGGTGATACATTTAAGATAGTGGAAAGCTCTTTTTGTGTGCAGGATAATAATTTTAGTGCTAACGCGATCAGATCTTGGCTCATATGACGCCCCTTTAGTTTAGTTTATTTATAATAAAATTTACTAAATCACAATCTTTTAGATCGGTTGTGGCAAGTTATTTTTTGTTTGATCAACA
>RRZU013336615.1_pt1 | contig 11711 bp, 7 predicted proteins | sample 2165561 | NCBI WGS metagenome assembly RRZU01 (sample SAMN10456909, study PRJNA506462) | wastewater metagenome | isolation source: wastewater sludge | place: USA: Moscow, Idaho | reverse complement strand
GCATGATTGGCGATCCCTCCATGAAATCGGCCGAACGGAACCTGCTGGATGAGCCAACCTTGCGGCACAACCAGGAATCCATCAAAAAGCAATTGATGCGTTTTCTGGATTTTAACAGCGGGGAAGCCAATTCGGCTCTGATGGTGAACAACTACGACTGGATGAAGGATTTTACTTTCCTCGATTTCATCCGGGATGTGGGTAAGTACATTACCGTCAATTATATGATGTCGAAAGATTCCGTTAAAAAGCGGTTGAGCTCCGAATCGCGCGACGGAATGTCGTTTACTGAGTTTACCTATCAGCTGGTGCAAGGTTACGATTATCTTCATTTGTTTAAATCGCTGAACTGCAAATTGCAAATGGGAGGGAGCGATCAGTGGGGTAACATCACCACCGGAACGGAATTGATTCGCAAAACTGTGGGCGGTGAGGCTTTTGCCTTGGTGTGCCCACTGATTACCAAAGCCGATGGCGGAAAATTTGGAAAGACCGAATCGGGGAATATCTGGCTTGATGCCGCTAAAACCACCCCATATCAATTCTATCAGTTTTGGTTGAATACCTCCGACTTGGATGCTGAAAAATACATCAAAATTTTTACCCTTTTGACCAAGGAAGAGATTGAAGGGTTGGTGAAAGAGCAAGTTGAAGCGCCTCATTTACGTCCTTTGCAGAACCGATTGGCCAATGAGATGACCATTCTAGTGCATGGCCAAGAGGCTTTGGAGACATCCATTGAAGCTTCGCAAATCCTTTTTGGCCGAGGTTCAACCCAGACTTTGAAGAACATGGATGAATCGACTTTCCTTTCGGTTTTTGAAGGTGTGCCCATCTTCACCATCGAGAAAAAAGAGCTTCAGGAAGGTATCAATATTGTTGACTTGCTGGCCGAAAAGAGCAGTGTTTTCCCGTCGAAAGGCGAAATGCGCCGAACGCTTGCCGGTGGAGGTTTGCAGCTTAACAAAGAAAAAATTGAACAAGGCGACCGGATGGTTGATGTGAGCGATTTGTTGAATGGCAAATATCTTCTGGTTCAAAAAGGTAAGAAGAGTTTTTATCTGCTTATTGCAGAGTAATTAGATAAGAAAGGGAGTTGGTACTCCCTTTTTTTATTTTATAATTCACCCTTGAAACAAAAAAAAACAGTTTTTGTGTGCAAAAGAGTGAGGAATCCATTATTTTTGAGGAAACACACAAATACTTGAGTCTTTTGGAAAAAGGTATTGTAATCAAATCCACCGGTAGTCATTATCTGGTGAGGCTGGAAAATGGAAGCATTGTTTCCTGCCGCATTAAAGGGCGTATGCGGTTGGAAGATATAAAGAGCACCAATCCTGTCGCCGTTGGTGATTGGGTTATGGTTGAGCCCGAAGGCGAAGATGGTTTGATTGATGAAGTTCTGGAAAGGAAGAACTACATAGTTCGAAAAGCCTCCAATCTTTCTAAACAGTCTCATGTTTTGGCGGCCAATGTGGATCAGGCACTCCTGCTGGTTACCATAAATTATCCCGTCACCACACCTGTTTTTATTGACCGTTTTTTAGCCTCTGCGGAAGCCTATGGTATTCCGGTTGTTTTGGTGTTCAACAAAATTGACCGCTACGACAAAAAGCATTTGAAGGAGTTGGAGTTGTGGCGCGAGCTCTATGAAGGGATTGGATACCAAACCCTTTCCATTTCGGCTAAAAACATCCAGGATTTGGAGATGGTGAAAGACCTTCTTCGGGATAAAGTTAGTGTTATTGCCGGTCATTCCGGTGTTGGAAAATCCACGTTGATCAACAAGATTGAGCCGGGATTGAATCTAAAAACTGCTGAAATCAGCGAAGCCCATCATCAGGGGAAGCATACTACCACTTATGCCGAGATGCACCGCTTTGCTTTTGGTGGCTATATTATCGATACGCCAGGTGTTCGAGGTTTTGGACTTATCAATATTGAACGGGAGGAGCTTTCGCATTTCTTCCGTGAAATTTTCAATGCCTCAAAAGATTGCCAGTTCAATAACTGTACCCATACCAATGAGCCCGGATGTTCTGTTAAGAAAAGTGTGGAATCGGGTGGTATTGCCCTCTCGCGTTATCAAAGTTATTTGAACATATTGATGAACAGTGAAGAAAAATACAGGTAAAACCATTGCTGATTGATTCTATATGAAACGAACCATTGGTAATCCTTATGTTTGGATCTATCTTGTTTGTATCGGGATTGGCATGACCCTAACCAGTTAAATCGAAAACGCATGAAGAAGGCTGTTGTATGGGGTGTTGTGATTGTCACGTTATTGGTAGGGTTCAATATCTATTACTATACCGACACTTACCGTTGGCAGCTGAACTACCAAAGCAGGATGATGGAGAAACAGCTCTCCCTTTGTGTTGGGCATATCAGCGATTTTTTTGTCAAGACTCAAATAAATGTCCAACTCTTATTGACGCCAGGTGATTTGCAATCGCTTTTTGCCGAGAAGTGGCGAGTTACCCATCCTCAAAGCCGTTTGGAAATGCTTTACGACCGTTATGGTGAAAACCTTCGAAGCTTGACTGTAAGTGATGTGAGAGGTTCGTATTTTAGGATGCTTAAAGGAGCCGACAACTCTTATGTTACCGAGTATGGTCAATCGGAACCGCAGAATTATTATCGCTCAACAATTTTGTTTTCTGTTCCCGATCATCAGATTTACTATCTTCAACCCTTGGTGGAGCACCATGAGATTTATGGCTTTGTAAGGTTTGGCATCGATATGGATGGCTACTTCAATAGTGTTCTTCAGCATTTTTACTTCAGCGACCTTAACTACCAATACGTGCTGATGCCTAATACCGATCTGGTTTATTATAAGGGCAGCAAAGGAATTTTTCAGTCGGGTTTTTCGCCCGATTTACTGGCGAATATTGATGATTCGCACGCTTTGGTCCATCAGGTGGCTGTTGACGGCAAGCATGTTTCTGTTCTGTCTGTCATCAAACGCATGGTGCTGAATGGATCGACTTATTACGTTGTTTTTTCGATGCCCCGTAAAGAGTTGACGGCCACCATCGTGCGCAACTCTTTTATTGTGGGATTTGTAACACTGGGGGTTTTGATATTGATTGCAGGGGTTTTTATCTATTACATCCGGCACCGCAATGTGCGTGAAAACCGCATCAGGCAATCGCAGGAAACTTTGCGGAAGGTGTTGTATTACTTGCCGGTGGGCGTTGTGCTTACCGACGATCAAAATATTGTGAGGCAAGTGAATAAAGCTGCACTTCAGCTGTTCGAGTGTGTTGCCGAGGAGGAGTTGGTGGGGTGCGTGTATGTTGATGATTTGTGGTTCGACCCCAAGGCTGTCATCAACAAATCGCGCGTCAGTGCCTCCACTGTTCGTTACCGGATTCAAAATCCGGCAGGACATACCTTTGTGGTGATCAACGAACGCATTCCTTTCTTTTTCGAGAATGAATGTCATCACATCGATGTATTTTTTGAAGTCTCCAACCTTGAGAACAAATGTCGTGTTGAGAGTGGCAGCGATGCTGATGCGAAATCCAATTTTATTGCCAATATCAGCCATGAGTTACGCACCCCATTGAATGGTATTATTGGGATGGCAGAGATATTGAAGAAAATGTCGCTGGGCGAAGAAGAACACAATATCCTTTCAACCATTCGAAGTTCTGCCAATACCCTGTTGGTTTTGATCAACGACATCCTTGATTTTTCAAAGATTGATGCCGGAAAATTCCATGTGGAATCGCTTCCCTTCAATCTCAAAACTGAAATCGAAGAGATTGTGGCGTCGTTCCAGTTATTGGCGCAACAGAAGAGGATCAAATTATGGTGGTATGCGTCGGTTTCCATCCCAACTGATTTTATTGGCGATCCCATCCGCTTTCGTCAGATTCTGAACAACCTTATCAGCAATGCACTTAAATTTACCGTAGAGGGTGAAGTGGTGTTGCATGTCGCTAAAGGTCAGCTTTTTAATGGTAATGAAGGGCTTCAGTTTGAAGTTCACGACAGTGGCATTGGGATTAGGGAAGAGGCGATCAAGCATATATTCGATCCATTTTGGCAAGCCGATGGCAGCACTACCCGTCGCTACGGAGGCACAGGGTTGGGCACAACCATTTCGCGGCAACTGGTCGAATTGATGGGCGGTCAGATACGGGTTCAGAGCCCGTCATCAATCCGTACGAGTGCCGAATATCCCGGCTCCTCGTTTATTTTCACGCTTCCGTTGTTTACCCGCACATTGGATAAAACCATTAAAACATCAGGGGTAAAGGATGTTAGTGGAATAAAGGTCGCCATTGTCACCGACGATGAAGGCCACGTTCGTCCATTGATCAGTGATTTGAGGATGTTTAACGTACAATGGTCCGTTGTGGGTGCTTCGGAGCAGGTTATAGATCAGCTCTCGTCTTCGCAGGAGTATCATGTGGTGATTATCGACCACCGTCCCGATTTTGATGGGTTGATGTTTTTGCAACGGTTGCACAATCTGAATATTGATTCGCGGTATTTGATAATGGTGCAGAGCTCCGATCTCCCGTCTCAAAACTCCAATATGGTTAAACGCCTAGGAGCCGATGTTTATTTGCGGAAACCCGTTCGCGCCAACTTGTTGCGTGAATTTTTCATCCGTTATTTCCATGTGGCTATCCCATTTGCCGATCCTATTACCAAGCGTAAGTTGAATATACTATTGGCACAGAACGATTTCGTTAACACCCGCATCGTCGATAATCTTTTAAACCGGGTGAATCATCATATTGATGTGGCTTCCTGTGGATTTGAGGTTCTTAATAATTTCAAGGAGCGGCGATACGATGTGGTTTTCCTGGATTTGTCCATTTCGGTGATCGACGGTTTGGCAACATCCAAGCAGTTGAAGCAATCGGGATATGATGTGCCGATCATTGGGATTGGTGGTGAAATTGAAGAGGTTCGCCAGAGGGCTATCAGCTGCGGGGTGTGCGATTTTATTGATGACCAGGCCTCACACGAGGATGTGGATCGTATTTTGATTAAGTGGTGCCCCTATATTTTAAATTGAAAACATTAAAATTCCATATTATGACTTCACACGAGATTAGTTATAAAATTGTAGGACATGACCTTCAATTTGTTGAGGTTGAGCTCGATCCCTATGAAACTGTTATTGCCGAAGCAGGTGCCATGATGTACATGGAAGATGGTGTAAGTTTTGAATCCAAAATGGGCGATGGTAGCAATCCCGGCCAGGATTTCTTTGGCAAACTGCTTTCGGGAGCTTCCCGACTGATCACTGGGGAATCCTTGTTTTTAACCCATTTCACCAATCGGGGAATTGGCAAGAAACACGTTGCCTTTGCAGCACCCTATCCCGGAACCATCATCCCTATTGATTTAAATGCCATTGGTGGACAAATTATTGTACAGCGCGATGGGTTTTTATGCGCGGCCTTGGGTACCCGCTTGAGCATGCATTTCAATCAAAAACTTGGTTCAGGTTTGTTTGGCGGTGAGGGTTTTATTTTGCAAAAACTGACTGGTGATGGGATGGCTTTTGTCCATGCCGGTGGTACTGTTGTTGAACGGCGTCTTAACAATGAGGTGATACGGGTCGATACCGGCTGCATTGTGGCTTTTGAACCTGGTATTGATTTTAGTGTAGAGCGGGCAGGTGGCTTGCGTTCTATGGTTTTCGGCGGAGAAGGAATCTTTCTGGCAACTCTGCGGGGAACAGGTCGTATTTGGCTCCAATCGCTTCCTGCGCGCAAATTAATTCAGAATCTTTCGGCTGCAGGACCTAATGCCAACAAGGAGAGTGGCGGTATTCTAGGAAGTTTGTTTGAACGTTGATTTTTTTGAAAACCAGGAGGTGCAAATTATGAAAATATCATTACATTTGCACCTCAATTGAAACAAGGTTCCATAGTTCAAGGGATAGAACGAGAGTTTCCTAAACTCTAGATTCCAGTTCGAGTCTGGGTGGGACTACAAAAAAGCCTGCAATCACAACGGTTGCAGGCTTTTTTTATAGCTCTATTCATTGGCCAGTTCCCAAAGCGTCAGGAAGCTGTTTTTGATGATGGCTTCAAGTTTTTGCCAGTCGATGTGTTCGGCATGGTCGCCTGGTTTGTGGTATTCAGAGTGACCTCCTGTATGGTACCACATGATGGGGATGCCTTGTTTGGCGAAAAAGGCATTGTCGCTGCCACTGGTTGGGTTGTCCCATGGGCTGAAGTTGATGTTCAACCCCAGGTTATGCTCTTTGTTGAAGCGGTCGCTCAGTATTTCGGCTTTGGGCCATGTTTTTGAGTACATGAGCGAAACTGCCATATCACTCTTTTTAGGATCGTAGCTCCGGCCAATCATGTCGTAGTTGTGGTAGCAGATAACCTTTTTGATCTGTTTGAAGTTGTTCACAAAATAGCGCGAGCCCAACAGTCCCCTTTCCTCGGCTGTCCAGTTGGCAAAAATGATGGTTCGTTTGGGTTGTATGCCAGTGGCTTTGAAAGCAGCGGCAATGGCGGCCACGCCAATGGCACCCGAGGCATTGTCGTCGGCACCATTCCAAATGAATCCATCATAGGATCCCAAGTGGTCGTAGTGAGCACCCACCACAATGATTTCGTTGGGAAATTCGCTCCGTTGGAGGCGGGCAATGACGTTGCGGCAGCTTTTGTGAATGTTGGCGGCCTTCGCCTGAATGGTGCCTGTTGCACCAATGGACGGGATAACCCCATTTTGTCTCCAATCCTCCAGTTGCTTGTCGAGGTTGGGTATGATTTGCGTTGCCACACTTTTGCTGATTTTCACCACCGGTACCTCGGCGGTTTGTTCTCCAGGAAGCATGTATCGGCGGCTGTAGATTCCCGATACAGGGTTTTCGGGGTTTCGTGTGATTGTTGGTGATGGTAGGTTTTTCAGATCAGGATCGTTGGGGTCGTATTCTAAAATGGCTTTGACGCCTGCCTCTGCAGCCATCTTGTTTTTAAGGTTTGTCAACTCCTGTGTTTTGAGAACCAGCAACTCTTTCGAAGCATTTTCAGGCAAGCCGCTGAGTCTGACAATGATCCGATCCTTAAGTTTTTTTTGTTGGAGGCCATCGGTTCCATATCCTACCCATGCGATGGCTCCCGACATGGTGTAGCCGCTGGAGGGAGCTTGGAGGAGGAAATCCTGCCCATAGATGAAAGTCAGGTTGTGTTTTGGCGTAGCGATTTCCAGTGACGCATCCGTTGGAAGGGTGTTAATCACCAGTGGTACCTTCTGGAAATAGGTACTGTCGTCGCCGGCGGGTTGCAGCCCTGATTGTTGAAATAGGGAGCGTAAATAGTCGGCTGCCATACTTGCACCTTGAGTGGTGGCTTCGCGTCCTTCGAACCAATCGGACGCAAGAAAGGTGAGCTGGCTTTGCAGCACATTTTTATTGATGACTGCCAGTCCTTTGTCAATGGGGGTTTGTGCGTGTTGAAGCTGCCAGGCAGAGAAAATAAGTAAAATGAGGAGGTGTGTTTTTTTAAACATGTTCAATGGCTTTGTATTGTAAATCTATCACAAAATTCAATCCAATAATTAATTATTGCTCTTGAATAGTCGGGCAATGTTGCGGCCTATTTCGTCAAGCTTCTCAATTGAACCGACCACTGTCGGATTGGTCAAATCCATGGCATCTGTCTCCATCATGCCATTCTGTATGGGGAAGATGAGAATGAAGCTGTTGTCTTTGAAATGATCGTTGATGTAAATCGGTAACTCTTCCATCCTGGGGTGGTATGAGACATTGTTCTTACGGCTTAGAATCAATATTATACTGTCGTCTGGTTTGGTCACATCCGTAATGATTTTAAAATTATCTATCCGATCCAAGGTTTTGAATTCCGCTTCTATTGGGTGGTTTTTGTTGATATTCCTGATAATCGAGAGCGATGTTTCTGTACCGCAGAAGAGTATTTTGGCGCCAGTGTTTTTTGCGATATTCCAAATTCGATACATCCAAAACGGGAAACCCAGTTCATCTTCTGCCCTTTCGGGAATTACAACTACATGTCGTTTGATGGTGGCGATGGGTTGTACTGGTTTGTAAATCAAAGTGGTGGTGTTGCTGGCGTTGATGATGCCTTCGGTTAGTTTCCCAAGGAATGATTTACTAATGTCGTTTTTTTGATGCAGACCCAGAATTAAATCGGTGATGTTGTGTTCCTTGATGACGCTCAGGATGCCATTCGTGTAATTGACATCGTATCGCATTAAGGCATTGAGGTAGATGTCGGCCGAAGACGCCGCGTGGACAGCCTTGTCCAGTATTTTTCTTGAAGAGGCCTCTGATGAAGCTTGGTCGTTAATACTGTTGATGATGTTCAGGGCGTAAAGGTCGTTTTTGTTGTTCTTCGATTTAATAATGGCACTTAGATGGATCAATTCATCAATGGTTTCGGGATTTCTAACCGGAATCAGAATTCTCTCGCTGTTTTTCAGTCCGGCATTGTCTAAGGGGGCATTTTCTTGTACGGAGATGTTGTGAGCGGCTCGTTGAGCTGAAAATGTTGCAATTGTGCAGGTTATCAGTATCATGATGATGGTACCATTGAGGATGCTCTCGTTTAGCAGCCGGATGGGTTCGCCGCTGGCATCCTGACCCAGTATGATGTTGTAGCCCACCAGCACTGCCGCCAGAGTTGCTGCTGCTTGAGCATTACTTAGACCGAATATCAGTTGGCGTTCGCTCACCGTGAATTTGAATGTTTTTTGAGTGAGCCAGGCCGGTATAAATTTACCCACAGTAGCAACAACGGTCATGATGAAAGCAACCCAAATGGTGTTACTGTCTTTAAAAAAAGCCCGATAATCCACCAACATTCCAACACCGATGAGGAAGAATGGGATGAAAATGGCATTCCCAATGAATTCCACCCGGTTCATCAGTGGTGATGAGGCTGGTATTAGGCGGTTAAGCGCCAGCCCCGACAAAAACGCGCCAATGATGGCCTCAATGCCGGCAGCTTCGGCTAAAACAGCACCCAAAAAAACCATTGCCAAAACAAAAATGTATTGTGAAACACTTTCGTGGTAGCGTTTGAAAAACCAACGCGCCAATATGGGGAAAACAAACATGACGGTCAATCCAAATAGGATGATGGATATGGAGAGCCTAATCCAGAATGCTGTATTCACTTCCCCTTTGGTCATTCCCACGATAACTGCCAATACCAATAGGGCAAGCGTATCGGTGATCATCGTTCCTCCAACGGTAATATTGACGGCTCTATTGCGAGTGACCCCCAGTTTGCTGACAATAGGATAGGCAATCAAGGTGTGCGAGGCAAACATGGACGCCAATAGAACCGAAGTCATTGTTGAAAGTTTCAGGACAAATATGCCGGCAAATATGCCAAGCGTCATTGGGATTAGAAAGGTGTAAAGCCCGAATGTGAGACTTTTGAAACTGTTTTTTTTGAATTCGTTCAGGTCGATCTCCAATCCTGCCAAGAACATGATGTAAAGCAACCCTGCTGTACCCGATAGAATAATGCTGCTGTCGCGCATCATCAAGTTGAGTCCGTTGGGTCCCACCACTGCCCCGGCGATTATCAACCCTAGGATGTGTGGTATCTTGAAACGGTTCAGGATGATGGGGGCAAAAAGTATGATCAGTAAAATCAACAGGAATTTAAGAACGGGATTGGTTAGCGGAAGTGTGGTTTCGAAAATGGTTAAAAACATCATGGCTCTTGGGATTTGTTTATGATGACGGGCGGTTATGATAAATTTAGGACAAATATAAACTGTTTGATTTTACGATTATTAAATCTTTGTTTTTTTTGCCGTAATTATTGAAGGCGTTATCTTAGCATTTTATACTTAACATCCTTTTTCATGATTTTGTTTGACGTAGTGATTGGGATTATCATCATTTTTGCCTTGATAAAAGGTGCCGTTAATGGCTTTATTAAAGAGCTGGCTTCTTTTATTGCCTTGACTGCCGGTTTATTGGGGGCTATTTTTATCAGCAACTCCTTTTCGCAATGGCTGGGTACTTTGTGGGATTTTAAATATTGGGGTCTCGTGGCTTTTTTGCTTGTGTTTTTAGCGATTGTCGTTGCAGTTCATTTAGTTGCCAAAGCTTTGGACAAAGTGGTGGAAGGCATGGCACTCGGCTTCATCAACCGGATTGCAGGCGCTTTCTTTTCTGGGTTCAAGTATCTTTTTGTGGTGAGTGTTTTGATCAGTATCCTAACTTTCTTCGAAAAAGAATCGGTTTTAATTGAACCAAGCGATCATGAGGCATCGTATTTGTATGGTCCTGTTAGCTCTTTGGCACCCACTGTTTTTTCGTATTTAAATTACGATGCGCCTTGGAAGGACGGCCTTAAGAAAGATTCCCCTAAGGAAGAAATAATGATTTAACAATAAGTTGTGTTTGAATTATTCATTAAATTTGTGAATTGATATAACATTATGAGTAGTACATTGACGAACTCCGATAAGAAACAATATCTGCTGGATCAGCGTTATTTGGCCATGGCTCGGATCTGGGCGCAAAACTCATATTGCAAAAGGCGGCAAGTTGGTGCCATTATGGTCAAGCATAAGATGATTATTAGCGACGGTTACAACGGCACGCCTTCAGGATTCGAAAATGAGTGTGAAGATTTGGAGGGGCATACAAAGGCTTATGTGCTCCATGCCGAAGCCAACGCCATAACCAAGGTAGCACGTAGCAACAACAGTTCCCGGGGGGCTACCATGTACGTCACCGCTTCCCCTTGCATCGAGTGCGCCAAGTTGATTATCCAAGCGGGTATAAAACGTGTGGTCTATTCGGAACGCTACCATAAGGACGATGGCATCGAACTTTTACTGCGTGCCGGCATAGAGGTCGATCAGATTGAAGAGGACATTATTATTCGCTGAACATGAAAATAAGATTTAGAACAGGATTTTTGGTTTTTTTTAGTTTGACTTTTTTGGCTCTCTCGGCCTGTCAGTCGCAGAAGCGGGCAAATCACCGCCATCCTAAAACATACCATAAACGTCATGCCCCACCAAAACCCTGCGATTGCCCCTGATGCAATTTTATTAAATTGTTTCTGGAATTTTTAACAACAAGAACTGATTATAAAAATATAAAAACAAATGAATAGACGTCTTCAAATTATAATGCCATTTATCTTCGGAATCCTCATTGCTGTTGGAGTCTTGATTGGTAAGTTAATCGGAAGTCAGGGCGCTGGCTCTCCCAATCGTTCGATGCTCATTTATCCGCAAAGTAATAAATTGAATACAGTCATTGATCTCATATCATCGGAATATGTCGATACGGTTAATACGTCTGGAATGGTGGAGGATCTTATTCCTCAGTTGCTCGAGAAGCTTGACCCCCACAGTGTTTATATTCCGGCAAAAGATCTCCAGCAGGTGAACGAGGAGTTGGAGGGCAACTTTGGCGGTATTGGCGTTCAATTTAGTATTCAAAACGATACGGTGATGGTGGTGGCTGTAGTTTCGGGTGGGCCATCAGAAAAACTGGGCATTTTGCCTGGCGACCGCATTGTTGCTGTGAATGATACAACCATTGCAGGTACGAAGATTACCAACAATGACGTGATGAAGAAGCTTCGCGGCCCTCTGGGAACCAAAGTAAAAGTTGGCATCCTTCGCCGAAATTTGACCAAAGCTTTACAATTCGATATTACCCGCGGCATCATCCCTGTTTACAGTGTCGATGTATCGTT
>RRZU010344539.1_pt1 | contig 11711 bp, 11 predicted proteins | sample 2165561 | NCBI WGS metagenome assembly RRZU01 (sample SAMN10456909, study PRJNA506462) | wastewater metagenome | isolation source: wastewater sludge | place: USA: Moscow, Idaho | reverse complement strand
TTATTCAGAAAGAGTCTTTGTTCATATTGAAGAAATACGTTCTTCAACGTGCGAAAAAATTCTCTGGTCTAGACAATTTTGATGAACAAGTCGAAATGAAAGCAGTAGCTAATAAAAAAGAGAAAGACGTCGATACATGATCCTTAATAGAACATCTCGGAAGGAACAAGAAAGTGGAAAAAATCTCAACAACACTCCTAAAATATACCAAGGTGGAGATATCACATGGAAAACAAAGAAATACTAAACGCGGCAGCTATATCACAATTTGTGTATAAGAAAGAGAATCAACTCCCTTTAGTATACACCAATCCTGACGGGATCATACTAGAAAAGATAAAGTATTTTGACGTCGATGATACTGAAGCAGTAGTGTATCATGATCATGATAATTCGACACTATACGTTGCTTTCAGAGGAACATCGTCCTTAATGGATGTATTAACTGATATTAATTTCGGATGCTCTCAATTCTATGGATTGAAAGCTCACAAAGGTTTTGTTAAAGCGTATAAGAAAATATCATCATCAATAATGGATACTGTGAGACGATCCATTGACGATGAAAAACTCAACACTGATAAGGTTATCTTCTGTGGACATTCGTTAGGAGGAGCTCTGGCCAATCTAGCATTTTATCATGCGGTGTCTTCGTATTCGAGTATCTTCAGAGACGCTAATGTTACTTGTAAACTCGTGACGTATGGATCACCTAAAGTGTTTAATGCTAGACAGATGAATTCTGTTGTATCTGATATTTTCTTAACGCACGCTGTGAGGTTAACTCATGGTGACGATATAGTCACAACTCTACCTAAATATTCTAAATTTATGAAAAACGTGTTCGGTATAGAATACATTCATATTGGAGAACATTTAAGTGTAGGAGAAGATCCAGACGGTGACGATGCTTTCAGTGAACACTCTTTAAAAACATACATAAAAGCATTGTCTGAAAACATGATAATATAGTACAAATAAAGGAGGTTAAGATGACTAGAAAAGAACTAGCGGGTATCACAGAAAGAAATATGGCTGAAAGAAAAGCATTCAAAGAAAATATGAACAATTACATTTTTCTTTCACAACAACAAGAAAAGGTAACTGTTAAATTATTGGTCACCGCTGCAGATGTTTCAGCTAACCCTAGTGATTTTGTATCAACTTCTGTCAATCAGCCTAGGTTGATTGCTACTTTTTCTAATAAAGAAGAAGCTGAAGCTGCAGTGTCATCGAATGATTTCAGCATGGCACAATCACTAATGACATACACATATCCTGCAAAGGATAAAACGTATATAGTAGAAACAATCTAAAAAACAAAAACAATCGGAGGTAACAAATGAAGTACCAACACATTTTATTTGAGAATGTAAAGACTGAAGAAGAAATTCAAGAAATTAAGAAAACGCTAGAGTTCACTATAAAGGCCGTGACGCCTGAAATAGAAGAGATTCTATACGTGACGGAAGAAGATATGGTTAATCTAAATGGTAAAATTAAAGTACATTTTACTAAACAACTATCAGAACAAGGATTAGTTAAATTGGAAGATACAAAGTGTCCTGAATTAGAGCATGTACCGACACTAACTATTATTCCTGAGGGTGGTGTATCGGAGGATTCTGAGATAGTCACTCAGGAAATGATAGATGAGATTAAAGAAAGAAACAGAATAAAAATAAAACCGTATGATGATTTCTTAGAGAAATTATCAACTGTGGTGAAGTACTCAGCTAAAACACTATTGTTGGTCGTTGAATCATTAAACACTCAATTAAAATGGTTCTCTATAATAAGTAAAAACGCTTATCATATGACCGAAATAGAATATAGCGATACTAACCTAATCAAGGTATTCGTAAACATGAGTAAACGTTTAAAAGTTTACGACACAACTTTACATATTCCTAATGACGAGACTGAAGATAAATTAAGCGCAATAGATATACACTATAGTGCTGTAACAGAAACCATAGGAATGACGAACTGTAGAATGGGAGCACCTATTATTGAAGTGTACGTCTCAGTCGCTATGAAAGACGCAGATGGAAAAGATGCTAGAGGTTATCATGTCATTCGTGTACCTTATGGGGATGCTGGTTCAATGTACGACGACATCATCATGCAATTAGCTGATATTGCTAAATACGACAGATTAGAGATAGCAATAGTTAGATCTAAAGATATAGAACCTGAGGTAATCGAAGTTAAGTCGTTACTCGATTTAAAAATAAAAGTATTCGCTATGCAAGCGGATATGAAATGGTACGGGTTAATCGAATCAACCGACATTTAAACAAAAAAAAGAACCCTTCGGGGTTCTTTTTTAGACAGCTCTGAATTTCAATTCAGATCCATTTAAAATTACTGTAAATCTATCTTCTTCTACAGTAACTTCAATCTCTTTTGAGTTCACGCAATCTATCGCACTCTCTATTAATGCATCTACATTAAATGGAGTGAATGGAATTGATTCCATTGCTTTCTCGATGAGCGCATTTATCATGTAAACAGCTACTTCGTCTTTCGCACTTTCATCGGTAAGATCATTAATCTTTTTGTTATTTATGTAATCCTTTTTAGGTTTACCTAACTTCACGGATTCGTAGAAATGTAATAATATCAATCTGCTGCAGAAGTCATTATCTTCTGCAAAGTTAAATAATCCTCCTTTTTGTTTTTCGTCTTTTTTCGAATCTTCCAATTCGATTTTGTTTATTTCTTCTTTTATTTTCAAAGCTGCTTTTTTAGCAGCTTTGGGTTGTTCTTCCACTTCTACTTTTGATAATTTTTTATCTTGTTGTGCTTGTTGTGCTTCTAACGCTTCTTTAATATTCATCATTTTATTTCCTCCAGTGGTTGTTAAAGAGTACAGTAATATTTCTATTCTGTATCTTTACATTAATATTATATATAATTCGTACATGTTTAAATTTTAATGGTTCAACATTACACTATAATGATTGATGAGCAGGAGGTGTTATTTTTATGAAACTAATATCTGTGAATACTACTTCAGATGATGCATCTACAACATTGGACATAACTGAGTCCGTAGAAACAGAAGCAGCCGACCACATGTTATCAGTGAACGAGTTTGGTGAAATAATAAAATTGACTGGAGCCAACAAAGATATTTATGAGGCGGTAGCTTTCTTGTTCCAGCCTACTAGCGGTCTGTTAGAAGTAGGATTAAATAGTTGGTTACTAGAATCTAAGCTAGGTATACGTGACGATAACTCGGTTGTTTCAGGAGAAATGGGAGATCTCTTAACAGCATTACAGAATGGAGGATTGGACACGATCACTAACGTTGAAGCCGTAAGGGATTCTAGCGAGGACGGAACGTGGGTCATGAAGTTCACTGTAATTGGTGGAGATTCGTTCATAATAGATCCATTCGTTGCAGCATCATTGAGATAATAAAATGAATCCTTTGGGATTCATTTTATTGATTAAAAAAAAACACTCCCGAAGGAGTGCATTCTTTTTTAAAAATAATCTTTGATATTTGTAACTACTCTAGAATCATCACTGGTTCTAACGAATATCACTCCTGTTTCTTGTATTATCGGAGCTAACAACGAGTCGAATGTTCTAGTGAAAGAATTAATATCAACGTAACGCTTTATGAACTCAGGAACAATTGTAGCATCTAACGGTAACGCTATTTTCTTAAATAAATTATCAGGGTTCACAGACGTTTTATTAAATATACCTTTGTATCTAACTTTAGGTCTAGAGTGAACTATTCCTTCAGAATTAAGTCTACGTATCAATACATGAGTATTACCCTTCTTCAAAGATCTGAATCTAGAGGATTCATCTTTATTCAAAGCTTCACCTCTTTCTTCCTTGAGAACTACACGTATATCTTCTTCATCGTACGTAACGTGCACTTCTTGTTTTGGTAATCTGATTAACAACTTGAAATTTGAATCTTTCCACATATCTGATGAAACCTTGTAGAAACTACCAGGGTATCTAAACTTCGTATAAACATCCATAGCCAGTTGTTCGTAGTACATTCTTTCAGCGTGGATATCTTCGTATAGTTCTTTAAACATGACGTCTAACATTTCTCCTTGAACGTATTCCTTCATTATTTCCTCTACTCTGAATTCGAATTTCTGTATCGTGGATACGATTTCTCTGTTGTATTTACCAAATTTATTTTTCAGTATATCTTCAGATAATTCGAAGTCTAATTCTTGTAGCATCTCAGGTATAGTCACGAACAACCTGTTACACGGTAAAGTGAAATTCTTCTCGATGAACTCTAAAGCTATTGCTGCTTTCATGGATTCGTAATAATGCGGGTATTCTGTTTTCAAGTCATCCATGTCTACTTGTAACGGTATCACATAAAACAGTGTCGGCGGTATTATCTTGTTATCCGGGAATAAACTGTTATGGAACCTGATAGCTTTAACACGATGCTCTGAATCATCCATGTTCTCAAGATCATCAGCTAATTTTAACGAGTTATAGTATTGTAATCCATTATCCGTGTTAACGATTTCTTCTAGCACCACATGTTCACGCATAATCTTATCCATGATATCCATGATGTTCATGTCTGGCTCAAATAACATTTCAACAATATCACCTGCAGCATCACGTATAGTTTCGTTGTTACCAGACTTCTTGATGGATACACCTTTAAATTCGAATTTAGGTTTATCGAAAACCATTCCTTCTTTTACTATCATTCTAGCAATATAATTCTTCTTAGATGAAGTTATGAATAGATCAGAGAAGTAAAATTCGTTTTTCATTTCTACATGGAAATGGTTTTGTTCTGGCATTTGAGTGTACCACTTATAACGATCCCACGTAGCTCCAACGTATCTAGCAATCATGTACGTAGCTATACTTATACCCGTAATTTCATCGTACTCCGCTTTCTTAGAATTATCACCGTACACCATTCCTTCTTCCAACGATGGAGTTATATGTTTTAGTATATCGTCCACCAGAATCATGTTGGAGTCAGTATCCACTACAGCAATAACGTATCTATCCATCGCATCGAATGTTTCTAGTTGCGAAGCAGTGTATCTTGAACTATCTTCAGAATAATCGTAATCGTACCAATAGAACCCGAAAACTAGTTCATCCATGATCGTATCTATTTTGTCGAACACAGGTTTACATTGTTTTGGATAAGTGTAACAATCACTGAAGATTGCACTTGCCATAGGTATCTTTCTACCTTTTTCATCCAGAGTGTTGACTAACGGATACTTTTCAATAAAGTTCTCATTCATGATCTTAATGAAAGTTTGTTGTATGTCAGAGAAATACTTTGTTTCTACAAAATTCTCTAAACTGTTCTTGAAGAATAGACGTTTTATTGTCATGTCATCTTCATCATTCAACATGGCTCTAACTAATTCTATGAACTTTTTATTCCTTGTACCGAGTGTCAAGTGAAGTAAGACTTGTTCACGTGTGACACTTATGTTATTCAAGAAATTTAATGATTCTGAACTTAAATTTTCTTTTTTGAGCTGCATGATCATATGTTTCAATGCACCGACGTTCCTGAAACGGTATCGACCTATGAGAGCTTCGGAAGCTATACCCGATAAGGTTATAAGATTTCTACCTCTACAAGTTATTGCTCCTCCGGTGGTTCTATTGAAAAACTTAGAATACTTGTTATTTTGTACGCCATAAAATATATTCATAGCTAACTTAACAAGTTCTTGAATCGTGTTGAGTCTTCCTCCAACTATAGGATCTCCTTCGGCTAACTCACTATTAGCCTTCTTTTTAACGACTCCTCTACGTTCTTTAAGAGCTGCTTCTATACGAACAGCTGGAGACACATTATTTGGATCGGATGAAAAGAGTTGACCTTCTTCAACTAATATTAACAATTCACTGTAAACTTCGTCTATGAACTCAATCAGATCTTTCTTTTCTTTAGTATTACGATGACTGTTAACGATGTGGACGTGCATCCTGTTGAATCTAGAATCAAACATTTCAGAAAGCTTTTCTTCTGTCAGCAGACCCGCCTCGTGGTGTACATAATATATCCATTGTTTCTTAAAAGATTCGACTGAACCCAGTGATATTTTCTCTAGCACAAAGCACCCTCCTTATTTATTCGATCTCACATTATAATAATATATAACGAGAAATAACATTATAGTATAATGTTGATCAAAATAGGAGGAGGACATGTAATGAGTAGACTTAAAGGTATAAAAAGTATGCAAAATGATATTCTGGAGAGTATCACGCCCGATGCAGATAATTTAGTTAATATTTCTTTATTAACAAGTTTCTGTCAGAATAGAGGTATTTCAGTATTAGACTTAGATAAAGAAATCCTGGAATCTTTTAATATTGATATTTCTAGAGTAGCTGAAATGACTGCTATTTTAGAAAATGTCAACGGAGTCACGGATGAGTTAAGCAAAATGAGATCTTTTAATGAGACCAATCCATTGATAACACTATACACTATGCATAGAAAAGGTATGGATGAAAAAGCTGCACGTATTCAAAGGATATACCTAGATTTCTGTGAAGCTATAAACAACGTGTTGGAAAATAATCCTGACATAATGGAATCTAATCAAAAGCACATAGATACAATCTATGAAATCTTCAAGTTGGCATCAGCAAAGAAAAAATAAAGTAATAATGGATCCGTCAGGATCCATATTATTTTACCTAGTATTCGTATTATATATTATCATAATGTATCGAAAGAAAAATAAACTACCACAGGAGGAAATGAATGAGATATTTTGAAAAAGATCTAACGAAGTATGCCAACGCGATCATTAAGAATTTAAGCAAGTGTACTTCTAAAGAAGATTTCAATTTCGTAGGAGACAAAATTTCCGTAGAAGGTATACCCTTCAAAATAATGCCACAACATGCGTTATGGAATGCGATTGTGGAATCCTATATACCCCGAGATATAGACATGAGAGAAGAAGGATTGTATTATGGAGGAGATTTCTCCATAAAATCTGTAGAAGAATTAGTTGCTAGGATTCATAAATCTATACTAAAATATGCATTTGAACAGAAGAATTGGAAACCATCTACATACTTCAGAGATGTAGATAACTTCAATAAAACCAATGCAAAAATTTTTGCATCCGACCACATCGTGTATCATGACTGGGAAACTAAGTGGGATAAGTTCATGAAAGATCATACTTTCAAACGACCGTTATCACCGGTAGAGATACATGGTATAATCATGCAAAATATTCAGTTTGCCTTCACTATGTACTCTTACATATTCGATGGTAAATTAATGTCGTTTCTGAATGGATTAGATTCATTTGATGCAATATGTAGAGCAGACGCTAAGGCGGCTAAAATAATACGAGAAGGAATATTCGATAACAATGATTCGTTGTTTGAAACATTAAGAAAGCGTAGAGAAGCTGGAGCGTACGTCATGGATGTCATAAAGAGTAAGAACATCCAACCATTAGCAGGGATGATACACGCTGGAGCCGCTAAAGAGGAACAACTTATAGATCTTCTAATTGGGATAGGTGCTAAACCTTTCATAAACGAGAACTCATCCACTCTGAATATACGAGAAGGTATACTCGGAAGAAAATATGGATCTTATTTGTACCCGAAAACATGTCATGCATCATATCTCAGAGGATTGAATTTCAGAGAAGAACATTACCTGAGCACGGCGTCAGCTATGACATCCTTAATGATAACAAAGACGATGGTTGCTGAAGTAGCCGACATGAATAAACGTATGACGTTGTCATCTAAACGTTTTAAAACCCATCAAGATAGAGATCACAAGTGTGGAACTGTTCACTTTAGAAATCATACTATTCATAAGAAGAGTGATCTTCGTAGAATAGAAGGAATGTATGAACAAGTAGGGAATAAATCTATAAAGATTGACACGAATGACTTCGAGAGATACAAAGGAAAAACAATACAACTAAGAACACCTATCTTCTGTAATACAATCGAGGGAGGAGTGTGTAGGTACTGCTTAGGGGATAAGTTGTACGACCTAAACAACAAATGGACCTTCAAAGAAGGTGACATGAACGTTGCTACGTTATGGGCGAACTACATCGGACCGATCGTTCAACAATCAGTATTGGCACCTAAACATAACCAAGCTCCAAATCCTAAACTACCAACGTACGCAATAGATAGAAACGGGGTATTAGATTATTCTCCATCCGATATAAAATTTGAGTATAAGTATGAAGATAGAGTGTTCATAAAATTCAAAGATAAACTCGTTGTCCCTGATTTCTTAGAACTCGTGCATCCTAAAAAGATGTGGATGCCTTGGACTAATGAAGAGACTGCATACTTCTCAGACAGAATAAGAATAATATTAGACGAAGAAACATACGTGATCTACAGCGACACCAGTTTCTTTATTTATGAAAAAGAGTATCATGCTAAAGAAGTAGCTCTTCGTCATCTGTACGAAAACATAGGTGTAACTCATTTATTCAACGCGATGAATACCGCTGCAAATGAATTCGGTGTAAAAGACCAAGGTAAGAATGATGCTAGATACGATGTACAAGCGTACTGCGACTTATTAGATCACATATCACCCAAAGAACACATCGCATTCTTCCATTTACTTTTCGCGGATAATGTTCGTATAAAGGACAGAGAATCGGAACTTCCAGATTTCTCAGTACCTAACCTGGAACTAGTAGTTATGACGGTTGACCAAGCTATCTTATCAGGATTCTCCTTATCAGCTACATTTGCTGCTGGATACTTCATAGAGAACATGATTAATCCTGATAATTATGACGCATCAAATAAGTTAGTAACAGATATAGATAATGTAATTTAAAAGCCATAACATTAAATTATAATGTTTATGGAGGTAAAAATGGAACGAATAATATTGCGGACTTCGACCGCATACATAATAAAACATCCAGATAAACAAGCATTCAACATAATGCATGATTTATCAACTATAGATTATGATACGCGGGAAAGAAAACGTTTCGCGTATTGGTACGATACGGAACATGATACACTGAGAATTCCTGGAGGTGTAGGTGACGCGTACATTCAATCAAGGTATCCGAATGAACAGATTCATCGAGTTAAATACATGCCATATAAGAAAATTGATGAAAATTTAAAGATGGTTAATTCATCCGATGAATATCAACGCCAAACTCTAGGAATGCTAGTTAATACAATGAAAAGCGAACCGCAAGTTAAATGTACACTACCAACAGGTAGAGGTAAAACATTTGTAACGGTGAATTTAGCAATGCTTCTCAGAATGAAAACTTTAATTATCGTGAATCTTCATAGATTAAGCGATCAATGGGTTAGTGAGTTCTGTAAACATACAAATATGAAACCTAAAAATATCAAAGTATTACGAACTAAGGATTTTTCTGAACCAATAGATCCTGACGTGGAAGTGTACATAGTTCTTCATCAGACTCTGCGTGCAGTGATGGACATCACGAATGAGATACACGTGATGAAATTCAATGAATGGCTTCAAAAAGCAGGAATAGGATTGAAGATATTCGATGAAGCCGATCTTGAACCGGATTCGACGTACAAGATTGATATGTTTACTAACATATGTAGAACATTGTACTTGACTGCGACGGATTACAAGAGCAGTAGACACGATCAGAAACCGTATGAGATTTCTTATCAAGCTGTTAAAGCTTACGGAGAAGAACTATTTAAAGATCATGTACCTGACAGATTAGGTTACATGTATTTATGGAATAGTAAACCCGGAAAAAGTTTATTCGTGAAGGCTATGAGTTATGCAAATGAATTCTCACCTGTAAAGTATTGTGAGTATGTTTTCACGTATAGACTCAGAGACGTAGTGGACATATGTACCAAAGGTAAAAACTTCTGGGAAAAAGAAGCAATACCAAACATCAATAAAGATGCAAGGTTACTAATTTGTGTTCCAAGAATAGCGTATTGTTTCATTCTGCGTGATATTTTAGCAGAAGAATGGGGTATTGATTGGAAAGAAATAGGAGTATATAATTCTGCCACGAATGATAAGTTTAAAGACCTCGAGTTCGGTAAACGGATAATCATCTCCACTTTAAAGAGTTTTGGTAGAGGAATAGATGCTAAGAATCTAGACGTGATCGTAGACACTGAACCTTATATATCACTATCACAATTCTCACAAGCTGTAGGAAGAACTGGTAGAAGAGGAGCGGCTCAAGGCATGTACATCGCGTGGTTCGACATGGCGTATCAATTCATACAACGTAGTTATCAGAAGAAGAAGGAGACTTTCAAACAACATTTTAAAGAAGTTAAAATTGTAGTGAATGAAGAAAACACTTACGACGTCATCGACAGAGAAGAAGCTAAGAAAATACAAAAGTTATGGACGACGAAGTGGTGGAAGTATCTGAGACTCGAACCAAAGTATATGAAAAAGAAAGATAGTTCGAAAGGGGAGAAATGATAAATTGGATGAGAATAAGAAGCGAATGAAACTTTATATTGACGTTGAAGACATAATGTTTTCGACTCAATATATAATTCTTAGAAACCTATTTGAATGGTGTGAGAAAGATGCGTACATGAAAACAAACGCAGAACCAATTAAAGAGATATTTGCTTCCACTAGAATGACATTATTTCAAATAGTAAAGAGAAGAAGTAAAGAATTCATTTTGTCACATGATCTATTTAAGAATGTAGTATCTTATGCCAATGAAGTTGGTATCATTGAAGATAATACAGTGTTGTTAGAGACACCGTATTCTAAACTATGCTCTAACTTAGCAACGCTTTGTATAGAGATGGAAGTTATCTTCGTGTACGATAATGAAATGGAGCAGAAACTCACTGAAGCCAGATTCAGTGTACTAGATGACTTCAAAATGATACCTACATCTGAGTTCATCAGAATCTGTTCTGATATAAATGCTGGGGAGGCCACGTTGTACTCGGGAAGAACACGTATTATAGACTATATAGTACGTGAAAACATCGAGATAGCTGTCGCTTATCCAGCTGGATTAATGTACATGGATGGTAGATACGACAAACACGAACATATTGTTCCTATGTATGGTTTATGGGATCACGTTAATTAAAAGTAACATTAATGTGAATCGAAATTAATCATTAGGAGGAACGACATATGATTTTTGAATCTAGAATATTGTCCTTGATGAATAAGATAGCTATAAATTCAGAAGATGTTATTAGAACAGCATCCGATGATTATGCTGGATTATTAATATCGGACATGTACGCTATGACAACTGTAACAAACATAGCAAATAATGTTCTGGGAGGCAAAGGCCCGGAATATGAAGATTCCATAATGAAAATGTTTGTGGACATTGAAAACAGATATGATATAATTGAGGACAGTATAAAAACTGACACAGAACTATTCAAGAAAACGTTCAGAAAAACATCTGAACACGCGATGAATATTTCATTGGAGTGTATAAATATCTTGTCTGGGTGTAAGCATTACAGTGCACACTCTAAATTATCGTATCAATTTAAAAACTAAAAAGAGAATAATACATTCCTTCGGGAATGTATTTTCTTATAACTTATAAAACGGAGGAAAAACATGTCAAAAATAAAAGAAAAAGTATCAGTAGAAAAACATAAAGAAATCGTTAATAAAGAGATTGTCATAAAAAAGATACACGAATTTGTATTCGACTCAGATGTAATGC
>RRZU012332561.1_pt1 | contig 11712 bp, 11 predicted proteins | sample 2165561 | NCBI WGS metagenome assembly RRZU01 (sample SAMN10456909, study PRJNA506462) | wastewater metagenome | isolation source: wastewater sludge | place: USA: Moscow, Idaho | reverse complement strand
TTGACAATGAGAATGACTCGCATTTAATATACGCCCATCGATTGATCTCGCTCTTCAAGGCCGTTTTCACCATGATCGTCTGCGTCTGCAAACGTGTTTCCGACCGCGAAATTGTCCGCCACGCCCATTCGGGCATGAGCTTCGATGACATCCAGCTGGAGTTGGGCGTGGCCACCTGCTGCGGCAGCTGCGAAAGCTGCGCGCGCGAACTGGTGGACCAGTGCAGCGTCAGCCGACCGGTTGCCGCCCTGCACGACGCAGGCACCACGCACCGCGGCCTGGCCGCCGCAGCATGACCGCCCTGCCCGCCCTCACCCCCGCGCTGGCCGCCGTCGGCGCGCTGGCCCTGGTGGGCGGCGCACTCGCTTGGGTGCTGCGCCGCTAGCGGGGCTATCCCACACAATCCGCCACATCACCTCGGCCACGCCGCCGCCGGCGATCCGCCCCCAGTTTTCTTGTCCCGCCGCACCGGGCGCGTTGCCCGCGTGTTGCCGCTTGTGGTTCACGATGTCCGCCTCTGCCCTGCCCCCTCCATCCCCCGCGCCGCACGCCGGGCGCAACGTTGCCATCATTGGCAGCGTGCTGCTGATGCACGGGGTGGCGCTGTGGGCGTTTGACCGCGGGCTGCTGCGCCCGCCGGTCGAGGTCATCGTGCCGGCGCAAATTCTGGGCGAGATGATCGCGCCGCCGCCTCCCGCGGCCCCGCCGGCGCCCGCACCCGAACCCGCGCCGCCCACGTCGGCACCGCCGCCCAAGGTCGCCACGCCGCCGCGTCCCGCGCCAGCGCCGCGTCCACGGCCCGCACCGCGCCCGGCACCGGCACCCCAGCCGCTGGCCGTACAGGAATCGGCCGCGCCCGCGCCCGTGGTGGCCGCGCCTGCGCCGCCCGCGCCCGCGCCGGCCCCAGCGCCCGTGCCGGCACCGCCTGCACCAGCGCCCGCGCCGGCACCGCCAGCGCCGCCGGTGGTGGTGCAGCCGTCGTCGAATGCCGCCTACCTGAACAACCCGCCGCCGCCCTACCCGCCCATGAGCAAGCGCCTGGGCGAGACCGGCCGGGTCATCGTGCGGGTGCTGATTGGCCCCAACGGCCGCGCGCAAGAGGCGCGCATCCAGCGCTCCAGCGGCTTCGAGCGGCTGGACGAGATCGCGCTGGAAACCGCGCGCGACCGCTGGCGCTACGTGCCCGGCACACGCAATGGCGTGCCCGAGGCGATGTGGTTCAACGTACCGATCAATTTTGTGTTGGAGTGAAGTGAAATGGACAACAACGGATTTGGCTTGATGCACGTGTGGGCCCAGGGCGACTGGGTCACGCGCTGCGTGTTCGCGGCGCTGGTCTTGATGTCGGTGGCCTCGTGGATCGTGATCGTGATCAAGGCGCTGGGTGTGGTGCGCGCCAAGGGGCAGGCGGCGCGCGTCGAAGGCTTCTGGCACTCGTCGGACATGGCCGAGGGCCTGTCCAAGCTGGGCACCGACGACGCCAACCCGTTCCGCCAGATCGCCATTGAAGGGCGCGAAGCCGCCGCGCACCACCGCGCCACCAAGGCACAGTTGCACGACACGCTGGACGCCAGCGACTGGATCTCGCGCGCCCTGCGCAACAGCATCGACGACACCACGGGCCAGCTGCAAGCGGGCCTGGCGATCCTCGCCTCGGTCGGCTCCACCGCCCCCTTCGTGGGCCTGTTCGGCACCGTCTGGGGCATCTACCACGCGCTGATGAAGATCGGCTCGGCCGGTCAGGCCAGCATCGACCAGGTGGCTGGCCCGATCGGCGAGGCGCTGATCATGACCGCCATGGGCCTGGCGGTGGCCATTCCCGCCGTGCTGGGTTACAACGCGCTGGTGCGCGGCAACAAGCACATTCTGGCCAAGCTGGGGCGCTTCGCGCACGACCTGCACGCCTACTACGTGACCGGCGCGCGCGTGACGGCGGCCAGCGACGGCAAGGTTGTCGCCATGAAAAAGGGGTAAGCGGCCATGGCCGGATTCACCGCCGACGACACCGACGAGGTGATGAGCGAGATCAACATGGTCCCGTTCATCGACGTGATGCTGGTGTTGCTGATCATCTTCATCATCACCGTGCCGGTGATGAAGCACGCTGTCAACGTGCAACTGCCCAAGGTCAGCAACGAAAAAGCCGTCGACAAGCCCGAGACCGTGCGCCTGACCGTGCACGCCGATGGCAGCTACGCACTGGGCGAAGAGAAGATCGCCGACGACCAGTTGGCCCCGCGCCTGCAGGCCGAGGCCGCCAAGCAGCCGCAGCCCGACCTGCACATCCGCGGCGACAAGGACGTGCGCTATGAGCGCGTGGCGCAGGCCATGGCGGCGGCGCAGCAGGCCGGCCTTTCAAAAATCGGCTTCATCACCGAGCCGCCCAAAAACTGAGGAAGGAGCCCGCGCATGACCCCACCGCGCATCGACATGCCGCCAGCGCCCGAGGCGCTGCTGCCCGCCGCCCGCCCGGCGCAGGCCCACGCGCCGGCGCCGCTGCCCAGCGACCAGTTGCTGCAAGGCCGCAAGGCCGTCGAGATCAGCCACAACGGCTCGGTTTACCGCCTGCAGGCCACCAAGCTGGGCAAGCTGATCCTCACCAAGTGACGGGCAGGCCCGCCGCCGTTCACTGTTTTTCAAGTTTCATCGTGGGAAGCGCGTCACGCGCTTTTTAAATGCAAGCCAGGCCGCAAGACCCAGCCAGCATCTTTTCACCCCCCACGCAGCGCGCCGCCAATACCAAGCCGGCGCGAGCGGATCGCGTACCATGCAGGCGAGCATCGGGTCGCACGATCCCGCCCCTGCAACGAACCCAGCCACCCCCCATACACAAGGCCATGACGCGCTGGTACTTTGGCTGGAACATCGTTGCCGCATCGGCGCTGCTGACCTTGCTGTCGTCGGGCATGCGGCTCAGCACCGGCCCGTTCTTCCTGCCCATCGCGCAAGACCTGGGCTTCAGCCGCAGCCTGCTGGCGTCCGAAGCTTTTGGCTGGCGCGCCACGCTGGTCGGCTTTGCCGCCACGCTGACGCTGGTGGCCATCCCAGCCGCACTGTTCATCATGCGCGACCAGGCACCCGAAGGCACCGACCTGCGTCCGACCAACGCCACGGCTGCTGCAGCCCCCGCTGCGCCCGCGCCCGTGTTGAGTCTGCGCGACGCCTTGCGCACTGCGCCGTTCTGGATGATCTTTGGCGGCCTGTTCGCCTGCGGCTACAGCATGAACCTGTTGGGCACGCACGGCGTGCCGATGCTGATGGACCACGGCTTTGACGCCCACAGCAGTTCGATGGGCATCGGCCTGATCGGCTTTGTCGCCATCTTCGGCACGCTGGTGCTGGGCCGCTGGTCAGACCGGCTGCCGCGCCGCAACATCCTGGCGGCCATCTACGGCGTGCGCGGGCTGGGCTTTTTCGCGCTGATGATCGTGGGCACGCATTGGGAGCTGTACGTCACCGCCAGCATCGGCGGGCTGGTGTGGGCCGGCAGCATCGCGCTGTCGTCGGCCATCCTGGCGGATTTGTACGGCGTGCGGCTGGTGGGCGTGCTGTACGGGTTCGCGTACGTGGGCCACCAGTTGGGCGGCATGCTGAGCGCCTGGCTCGGCGGCTGGGGCTACGAGCGCTTTGGCACGCACTGGGTGGCGTTTGGCGCCTCCGGTGCGCTGCTGCTGGCCGCCGCCGTGGTGGCATTGCAGTTGCCGACGCGGCGGCCGGTGGCGGTGCCGGCGTAGCGCGCACCTAGTGATCAAAACAGGCGCTGGCGCTTGTCAGACAAGCGCGAGCAGCTATCAAATCAGGAGCAACCGCTCAGTAGGTTTCCAGGTGCAGCCGGCCTTCTTTCTTCAGGCGGCCGCCGATCTCCTCCCAGTTGAGCCCCGCGCCCTGCGCCACATCCCGCAGGGCCAGCACCACGCCTTCTTCCATGCTTTTGAGGCCGCAGACGTAGATGAAGGTGTTGGCGTCCTGCAAGAGCGGCGCCACATCGGCGGCGCGTTCGCGCAGCGCGTGCTGCACGTACTTCTTGGCCGCGCCGGGCGTGCGGCTGAAGGCGAAATTGATGTCGATGAAGTCCTTGGGCAAGCCTTGCAGCGGGCCGAAGTACGGCAGTTCTTGCTGCGTGCGGGCGCCAAAGAACAGCATCAGCTTGCCGCCTTCGAACTTGCCCGTTTTGCGCAGCCGCCGGCGCCATTCGGTCATGGCGCGCATGGGGGCCGAGCCTGTGCCGGTGCAGATCATGATGATGTTCGAACGCGGGTGGTTGGGCATCAGGAAGCTGGTGCCGAACGGGCCGGTCACTTGCACGGTGTCGCCCACCTTCAGGTCGCACATGTAGTTGCTGGCCACGCCGCGCACGGGCTTGCCCTGGTGGTCTTCGAGCACGCGCTTGATGGTCAGGCTGATGTTGTTGTAGCCCGGCCGCTCGCCGTTGCGCGGGCTGGCGATGCTGTACTGGCGCGGGCGGTGCGGCTTGCCTCGCTCATCCACGCCGGGCGGGATGATGCCGATGCTCTGGCCTTCCAGCACCGGAAAGGGCATGGCGCCGAAGTCCAGCATGAGGTGGTGCGTGTCGTACTCTGTGCCGACTTCGGTGACGCGCACGTTGCCGACCACGGTGGCGGTGACGAACTTGTCGGCGGCCTTGGGGCCGTACAGATTAGCGTAGGCGTGCGCGGCCGACCAGGGCGGCGTGGTGGCGCCAAAGGCGGATGAGTTGAAGGGCGCTTCGCCAGTCGGGTCTTGCGCGGCGGCATCCATCTGCGCTTGCGGCACCAGGTCCTCTGCCGAATTGGTGGCACCTTCGGCCACGCCCAGCTCGGCCAGTTGCTCGGGCGTTTTCTCGGCCGGCAGGTCGTCCCAGCTGAATTGCTCATCGAGCGTATAGGGCTGCGACTTGGGCACGAGCCGCCAGTTGTCGATGCTGCCGGTGGGGCATGGCGAGATGCAATCCATGCAGAAGTTGCACTTGCTGGCATCGACCACATAGTTGCGGCTGTCGTGCGTGATGGCCTGCACGGGGCAGATCGATTCGCAGGTGTTGCAGCGGATGCAGATCTCGGGGTCGATCAGGTGCTGCTTGAGGATCGCTGAGGTGTTCATGGTCAACTCCTAACAGCCGTACGCGAAGAACGCGAAGGATTCGCGAAGGAGGCAAAAGGAAAACCAAAAATGATTTTGAGTTCTTTTTCGCGTCCTTCGCGTGATCTTCGCGTCCTTCGCGTCCGGTATTCCGGGTGTTCAGTCGCGCTTCAATTAAACCGCACGTACTCGAAGTCAACCGGCTGCCGGTTGATGCCCATGACCGGCGGCGCAATCCAGCCGGCGAACTTGCCGGGCTCCACGACGCGGCCCATCAGGCTGGCCACATACGCGCGGTCTTCCGGCGTCGGCAGCCACTGGTCAACCTTGGCCTTCCACTCCGCCTCGCTCACCACCTGTCCTTCGGGACTGACTTTCACGCCGGCCAGCGCGCCGATGTTGCGGTGGAAGGCCTTGTGCGGCACTTTCAGTTTGAAGGGGATGCCGGCCTTGTCGATGATGCGGTTCCAGCGCTCGACGCCGCCCACGCTGTCCTTGATGTAGTCGTCGCGCAGCACTTCGTTCAGCGCGTTGAGCATGGGCACTTCTTTTTCGGTCAGCTTGCCGTCTTGCACGTTGAGCACCTTGTAGCTCTGGCCTTTGAGGACGTGATCGTCCTGGCGCTTGCCTTCTTCGTAGCGGCCCTTCAGGCCCGTGGAGTAGAAGGTGGCGGCGTTGCTCGATTCGTCGGCGCCAAACAGGTCGATGGTGACGCTGAAGTGGAAGTTCAGGTAACGCTGAATGGTGGGCAGGTCGATCACGCCCGCCGCGCGCAGCTTGGCCGGGTCGTCGGTCTTGAGCTGGTTCATCATGTCCACCGTGCGCTGAATGACGCGGCCCACGCCGGATTCGCCGACGAACATGTGATGCGCTTCTTCGGTCAGCATGAACTTGGTGGTGCGGGCGAGCGGGTCGAAGCTGCTTTCAGCCAGCGCGCAGAGTTGGAACTTGCCGTCGCGGTCGGTGAAGTAGGTGAACATGAAGAAGCTCAGCCAGTCGGGCGTCTTCTCGTTGAAGGCTTGCAGGATGCGCGGGTTGTCGGCGTTGCCGCTGCGGCGCTCCAGCAGCGCCTCGCCCTCTTCGCGACCATCGCGGCCAAAGTATTTGTGCAGCAGGTAGACCATGGCCCACAGGTGGCGGCCTTCTTCGACGTTGACCTGGAACAGGTTGCGCAGGTCGTACTGGCTGGGGCATGTCAGACCCAGATGGCGCTGCTGTTCGACGGATGCCGGCTCGGTGTCGCCCTGCGTGACGATGATGCGGCGCAGGTTGGCGCGGTGCTCGCCGGGCACATCTTGCCAGACGTCTTCACCCAGGTGGTCGCCGAAATGGATCTTGCGGTCTTTCTCGGCCGGGTTCAGGAAGATGCCCCAGCGGTAGTCCGGCATCTTGACGTGGCCAAACTGCGCCCAGCCCTGCGGATCGACGCTGATGGCGGTGCGCAGGTAGACGTCGAAGTTCTGGCTGCCATCCGGCCCCATGTCTTGCCACCACTCCAGGTAGTTGGGCTGCCAGCTCTCCAGCGCGCGCTGCAGCGTGCGGTCTTCGGACAGGTTGACGTTGTTGGGGATTTTTTCGCTGTAGTCGATGCTGGACATGAGAGTCTCCTTAAGGAACCAATGAGAGAAACAGCCGTACGCGAAGGACGCAAAAACTACGCGAAGGACGCGAAAGAATTCAAAAGAATTTTGGTTTTCCTTTTGCGTCCTTCGCGAAACCTTCGCGTCCTTCGCGTCCGGTATTCAGGTCTTCATACGCGATTCATGTCGAACTGCGCCTTGTCGCCCTTGCCGTAGACCTTCAGCGCGCCCTTGTCGCCCACGGCATTGGGGCGTTGGAAGATCCAGTTCTGCCACGCGGTCAGGCGGCCGAAGATGCGGGTGAACATGTTTTCGTTCTGTGCGAAGCGCAGGTTGGCTTCCAGGCCCGTGAGCGCGTCGGGCGACATGGCGGCGCGTTCTTCCAGCGCGATGCGCACTTCGTCGGCCCAGTCGATGTCGTCGGGCGCGGCGGTGATCAGGCCCAGCTTTTCGGCTTCCTTGGGGCCGAGCGGCTTGCCGGCGGCGGCGCGCACGGCTTCCATGGGCGCGGCTTCTTCGTAAAAGCGGCGCGCCAGGCGCGACTGGCCGTTGACCATGGGCAGCAGGCCGAAGTTGAAGGCGCCCAACGTGATGCTGGCGGCGTTCTCGTCGTCCAGCATGTAGGCGCGGTCGGCGCAGAAGGCCAGTTCAGCCAGCGTGCCGGCAAAGCACGACCCCGGCTCGATCAGCGCGAACAGGCTGCGCGAGGACACATCGAGCCGCGCAAAGGTGCGGCGCAGCATGCCGATGGTTTCGTTCACGAACCAGTGTTCGCGGTGCGCTTCCATCGTGGCGTCGGCGGCCAGCACCGCAGCCGAGTCGCCTTCGGTTTTCAGAATCCAGGTGCCGATGTCCAGCTCGTTGGTGCGCATGTGCAGGATGGCGTCGTCCAGCTCGCGCGCCATGGCCAGCGGCCACCAGTTGACGCCGGCGGCTTCGATGCCAGCGATGTCTTTCGGTTGATCGCCCTGCGGCGCCTTGACCAAAAACGTGGCGTTGCGCTTGCCACGGCTGATGTCGATGCTTACATTTTTATAGCTGATGGTGTCGCCGTCGATCCGGCGCTCGATCGGCGTGAGCGCCACGCCTTGGCCCGCGCCACGGTGGCTGCCGGCCGCCAGTTCGCTGGCCCGCTTCGCCACGGTGTCCTTGAACACCTGTGGCTTGGCCACCGCATCGACCAGCCGCCAATCGACCGCGCGCTGACCGCGCACGCCTTCGACGCTGGTGCAGAAGATGTCGGCCAAATCGTGCCGCACATGGCGCTTGTCGGTCACGCGCGTCAGGCCGCCGGTCCCGGGGAGCACGCCGAGCAGCGGCACTTCGGGCAGGCTGACGCTGCTGTTGCGGTCGTCGACCAGGATGATCTCGTCGCAGGCCAGAGCCAATTCGTAGCCGCCGCCGGCGCAGGCGCCGTTGACGGCGGCGATGAATTTCAGGCCGCTGTGCTGGCTCGAGTCCTCGATGCCGTTGCGCGTCTCATTGGTGAACTTGCAGAAGTTCACCTTCCAGCCGTGGCTGGACACGCCCAGCATAAAGATGTTGGCGCCTGAGCAGAACACCTTGTCCTTGGCGCTGGTGACGACCACGGTCTTGACCTCGGGGTGCTCGAAGCGGATGCGTTGCAGCGCGTCGTGCAGTTCGATGTCCACGCCCAGGTCGTAGCTGTTCAGCTTCAGCTTGTAGCCGGGGCGCAGGCCGGCGTTTTCGTCGATGTCGATGGCCAGCTGCGCGGTGGCGCCGTCAAACGACAGCTTGATGTGGCGATATTGGCTGGGGTCGGTGCGGTATTCGACTTGGGGGGCGGTCATGGCGGCTCCTTGGCGGGTTGTCTCATCGGATCAGGATGACATGAATAATAATTCACATTACGCGCGCCTGTCAATGCATTATTTTGCACATTGCACCTTGATGCCCGTCGCCTCCTGCACGCTCTGGCGCAGCGCGCGGAAGGCTGCCTCCTCGCTGTCGTAATCGCTGGTATTGAAGCGCAGATCGGCCTTGGCGTAAAAGGCCGAACGCCCGGCCAGGATGCGCTTCAAATCCTCCATCGCCTCGGCGCTGGCCGCCATGGGGCGCATGTCGCCCTGCGCCGCCACGCGGCCCATGTGGTCGCCCGGGTCGGCCTGCAGCCAGATGGTGTAGCAGTGTTGCAAAAGCAGGTTGAAGTTGGCCGCATCGGCCACCAGGCCGCCGGGCGTGGCGATCACGACTTCGGGGTAGATCTGGATCGCCTCTTCCAGCGCGCGGCGCTCGTAGCGGCGGTAGGCGTTGGTGCCGTACAGGTTGTGGATTTCGTTGATGCTGCAACCGGCAAACTGCTCGATCTCGCGGCTGAGTTCGATGAAGGCGTAGCCCAAATCCTGCGCCAGCCGTTGACCCAGGGCCGACTTGCCGGCACCGCGCAGGCCGATCACCGCGATGCGCGTGGTGCGCGCGCGGTCGGCGGCGCCGGGGGCGTGGAACAACTCGCTCAACTGCTGGCGCGCACGGCGCAGATCGGGCTCGCTGCGGTGCTCCAGCAGTTCGCGAATCATCAGCCATTCGGGCGACGAGGTGGTCACGTCGCCCAGCAGCTCGCTCAAGTCGCAATGCAGCGCCTGGGCCACCTGCAGCAGCACCAGGATCGAGGCGTTGCCGGTGCCGTATTCGAGGTTGGCCAGGTGTCGCTCGGACACGTCGGCCGCTTGCGCCACGGCCTTGCGCGTCATGCCGCGGCGCGAGCGCAGGTTGCGCACGCGCTCGCCCAGCGCGACGAGGAAGGGGTGGCGCGGCGCGTCCGCCGGCGTGGCGTCGGTCGGCGGGCGTTCTTGAAGTTCAGTGCTCATGGGGAAGTCATCTTGACATGCACTTTAATGCATCTTACGATACACGCACAATAATTCATTTCACCACGCGACCTGCAAAAGATCAATGTGGGGCGCGAGAAGACCAGCCGACCCACAGCCTTACGCGAAGGACGCGAAAGAATTCAGAAGTTTTTTGGCTTTTTCTTTCGCGGCCTTCGCGTCACTTTCGCGTCCGGCTGTTTGCACTGATGGATAAACCCCCGGAGACATGCCATGACCCCCGAAGTCGCCCCGCCCCCCGAGCGCTTCAACTTTGCCGAGCATCTGCTTGCGCTCAACGCGAACCGCGCGGGCAAGCCTGCCTTCGTCGATGAGCAAGGCACGGTTACCTATGGCGAACTGGCCGAGCGCACGCGCCGCATGGCGTCGGCGCTTAAAAGCCTGTTTTTGCGCCGCGAAGAACGCGTGCTGGTGCTGATGCACGACGGCTGCGACTGGCCGGTGGCTTTTTTGGGCGCGCTGTACGCCGGCCTGGTGCCGGTGGCCGTCAACACGCTGCTCACGGCCGACGACTACGCCTATATGCTGGAGCATTCGCGCGCCCAGGCGGTGCTGGTGTCGGGTGCGCTGCTTCCGACTCTGACGGCGGCGATGGTCAAGAGCGACCACGAGGTGCAGAAAGTGATCGTCTCGCAACCGCAGGCGCCGCTGCACCCGTCCGAGGTCGAGTTTGAGGCGTTCTTGAAAGCCCACGCGCCGCTGGACAAGCCCGCTGCCACTGGCGCCGACGACCCCGCCTTCTGGCTCTATTCCAGCGGCTCCACCGGCCGCCCGAAGGGCACGGTGCATTCGCACGCCAACCCGTACTGGACTTGCGAGTTGTACGGCAAAGGCGTGCTGGGCTTAAAGGAAAGCGACGTCTGCTTCTCGGCCGCCAAACTGTTCTTCGCCTACGGTCTGGGCAACGCCCTCACCTTCCCGATGAGCGTGGGCGCGACCACGCTGCTGATGGGCGAGCGGCCCACGCCGGAGGCGACCTTCAAGCGCTGGACGGGCCAGGTCGGCGGCCTGAAACCGACCGTCTTCTACGGCGCGCCCACCGGCTTTGCCGGCATGCTGGCGCACCCCGCGCTGCCCAAGCGCGAAGACGTGGCGATGCGGCTGGTCTCGTCGGCCGGCGAAGCACTGCCGGCCGAGATCGGCGAACGCTTCAAGGCGCATTTCGGCGTCGACATCGTCGATGGCATCGGCTCCACCGAGATGCTGCACATCTTCCTGTCCAACCTGCCGCACAAGGTGCGCTACGGCACCACCGGCTGGCCGGTGCCGGGCTACGAGGTCGAGCTGCGCGGCGACGACGGCGGCCCCGTGCCCGACGGCGAGCCGGGCGACCTCTACATCGCCGGCCCCAGCGCCGCCATGATGTACTGGGGCAACCGCACCAAGACGCGCGACACCTTCCAGGGCGGCTGGACCAAGAGCGGCGACAAGTACGTGCGCAACGCCGACGGCAGCTACACCTACAGCGGCCGCAGCGACGACATGTTGAAGGTGAGCGGCATCTACGTCAGCCCCTTCGAGGTGGAAGCCACGCTGGTGCAGCACCCCGCCGTGCTGGAAGCCGCCGTGGTCGGCAAGGAAGACGCCAACGGCCTGACCAAGACCTGCGCCTATGTGGTCTGCAAGCCGGGCGCGAGCGTCAGCGAGGACGAACTGAAAGCCTTCGTCAAAGACCGCCTGGCGCCGTACAAATACCCGCGCAGCATCGCGTTCGTGGATGAGCTGCCGAAGACGGCGACGGGGAAGATCCAGCGCTTCAAGCTGCGTCAGCAGGCGGTGGATTGAGCGTCTGCGGTCGCGCAGGTGCCCCGCGCGGTCAAGCCCCGGGCGTCAACGCACAGGGCGGCGGAAATTCAAGCCTTTTCGGCCGCCAGCCCTACAGCCACCTGCGCAGGCAGCTCCTAATCAAATAGCAAAAAAGCCCGCCACCGATCGGGTGACGGGCTTTTCGCCATTTTCAAGCCTTTCCGGCCTCTGGCCCTAGAGCCACCTGCGCGATCAGCTACTCATTCAATAGCACATCGGCAGCTGATGAAGTGGGCTTCAGGTGTCCTTCGAGATCGTGATGCTCGGGAACTTGCTGGAGAAGTCCTTGGTCTTCTGCGCGATCTCGATCGCCACCTGGCGCGCCACCGATTTGTAGATGCCCGCGGCTTCGCCGTCCGGGTCGGCGATCACCGTCGGGCGGCCCGAATCGGCCTGTT
>RRZU011953513.1_pt1 | contig 11714 bp, 15 predicted proteins | sample 2165561 | NCBI WGS metagenome assembly RRZU01 (sample SAMN10456909, study PRJNA506462) | wastewater metagenome | isolation source: wastewater sludge | place: USA: Moscow, Idaho | reverse complement strand
AGTATGATTCTCGGTGGTGCCCAGCTGGGAGGAGGGGTCTATTTAGTACGACATCCTGCTGTTACTGTTGCAACCGTCATTCTGATCATAGGTTGAACCTTGATTGCGCGCAGGGTATTCTAAGTAGTAATGGCGCTAACAGAAGACAACCTAGCCACACACAAAATGATGGTAGTCATTGGTGGGGTTTTGTCGGTATTAGTCGGCGTAATAATGCTTCTTCAGCCAGCTTCTAGTGGTGTAGCATTTGTTTGGATCCTAGGTCTATACGCACTGATAACTGGGCCAATCATGATTGCTTTGTCATTAGATGTAAAACGATCAGCTTAGATTAATTAACATTCTAAGCAAAACTAGAAACACCCGTGTCAAAGCGGGTGTTTTTTATTCGCGGCGTAGTGCTTTTATTGGGTCTTTGGTTGCAGCCTTCACAGCAGGCGCGACGCCAAAGACCGCCCCGACCAAAACAGAGATTAGAAAGGCTCCTAGTACCATGGTTAGGGTTATTATTGGGACAAAGTCAGTAAAAATCCTGAACAACATTGAAATAAAGAATGATATTAGAACGCCCAAGAAACCACCGACTGCACTGAGTAAAACAGCTTCACTTAGAAATTGTCCCAATATTTGACCGTCAGTTGCCCCGATAGCTTTTCGCACACCGATCTCGTGAGTTCGCTCTGTAACAGAAACAATCATGACGTTCATGACGCCAATACCGCCAACAAATAATGAAATAGCAGCGACTAGTGCAATTAGTCTGGTCAGTAAATCCAGCGTACTGTTTGTTGCTTTTAGAGTCTCTTCCTGTTTCAGCACGCTAAAATCTTCCTGACCCCCATGTTTTGCAAGCAGGTTTTGGAAAATGTTTTTTTCTACTGAGTCTATCAATTTCTTATCCGTAGGCTTTACTATTACTTGGAATACGGTAGATGCGCCTTCGTTGACGGCCTGACCAGTAGTAAAAGGAATAAACACTGCGTCATTATAATTTCCTCCTGGAGAGAACGGGGAAGTATCGAATTCTTCCATAACTCCTTTTACGATGTAGCGATCACCACGAAACTCGATAGTTTTACCAACTGGCACATTTTCTTTGAAAACCTGCTCTGCAACATTCTTTCCAATCACAGCGAACTTACGGCCCTCGTCTGTATCGCTGAAAAATTCTCCAAACTCAACCTTGTGGTTTAGCATTGTTGGGAAAATACTAGTTGTGGCTATGACTGCGCCATCGGGATAGGTATTGCCATCATAACCTATAACTCCGTTAACGCTAGCGAGTGGGACTACAGCCTGAATGTTTTTCGAGCCCTCGATAACCTCAATATCAGAGTCGTTCATGGCTGATATGGCACCGAGTCCAGAAAAGGCCTTTCCGCTGGTTATAGATTTTTTTGTATCTCCACCTGGTTTCACAATAATCAAATCGCTACCGTAAGACTCGACTTGCTTGGCAACTTCTTTTTTTACGCCTTCGCCTAAACTCAGAATTGTCAAAACCGATACAACACCAATAATAATGCCTAGCATGGTGAACAAACTGCGCCATTTTGTACCGCGGATGGATTGCATTGCTAGTTTCCAATTGCCCTTGTTCATGGCTTGGCTCTCTTTATCTTGGTTTTGCGTTTAGTCGTGCGAGGGCGACGTTTCTTTTTTGGACTTTTTTTACTATCATCGAGATCGCCTGGAATTGTTTTCATTAATGCCGATACGCCAGCTGCTTCATCTTCTTCTGTCTTTTTTGACACAAAGTACATGCTTCTTTTTAGTATCTTAGAGATTTCACCCAACTCGCTTTCTTCGTCGTGGATAATGCTGCCGTCATGCATGTAAACAACGCGGGTAGCATAGCGGGTCAGAGCAGGGTTGTGAGTGACCATTAGGACAGTGTTGCCTGCCTTGTGTATTTCACCGAGCAGCTCCATGACGATACGACTAGATTCACTGTCTAAATTACCTGTTGGTTCATCGGCAATTATAAGACTTGGATCGTTGATCAGGGCACGGGCGATAGCTACCCGTTGTAATTGTCCGCCACTCAGCTGCGAAGGGTAGAAGTACTCTCTGTCGCCCAGGCCCACTCGCTCAACTATTTCGGCTGCACGCTTCATTCTCTTAACCGGAGTGATGCCTTTGTATGCAAGAGGTAATGCTACATTTTCTAACACATTCAGATGAGGTAAAAGATTAAAAGACTGAAACACAAAACCGATGGTATCTCGTCTAATCTTAGCTCGCTGCTTTGATTTTAGCCTGGATGCCATGCGACCATTAATCTTGTACGTACCGTGACTAGGGTTATCAAGCAGCCCAATTATATTCATCAGGGTTGATTTACCCGAGCCACTAGGACCCATGATGGCAATGAACTCGTTTTTTTCCACGACGAATTCGACTTCGTCGAGGGCAATAGTTGCCGCATCGCCAAAACCGTATAACTTGCTGACGTCTTTTATCTCAATTAGTGCCATACACCCTTAAGCAGAAAATCTATTATTTTTTAGTTAATAAAAAGGGTTCGCTCGTTCCGAGCAACCCTCCTTGTATATAATATACTCTGTCCTAGTCAATAATATCAAGGTGTTTTTAGTATATTTTTCAGTTATAATTTGAATTGTGTTGATTGCATTTCAAAAAACGTAAACCAAGCTTCAGCTGTTTACGTTTTTTAGAGGAGGGGCTACCTCGGGCTTACATGACATAATGAGCAAACTTGTTTTGTCGTTATGGTATGTAAGCCTTGCGGCATGGCACGACGCGGAGAGGTGTCCGAGTGGTTGAAGGAGCACGCTTGGAAAGCGTGTATGTGAGGCAACTTGCATCGCGGGTTCGAATCCCGCTCTCTCCGCCATACAAATAACGGTCATTTTTGATTGTTATTTGTATGGTGAAGCGGACGAGGGTTCGAACCCGAGATTCGAGGGTGAAAAATGCCTGTGGCATTTTGCAAGAAAATCTTCTCTTGAAAACTTGTTTTCATAGACGAAGTTTCGGGGTCGCAGAATGTGACCGAATCCCGCTCTCTCCGCCAGTTACGTTTCGGTTCGATATTTTTTGATAAATCTTTCTAGGATTTGCATTGGCACGGTTATTGTTTCTTGAAGAGCTGCGTGTACTAGTTTTTGAGCATCTTCTGCCGGGAAGTAACCCAGATTCTTATACGCATTGATGCGTAATCCAAGTCCCTCAGAATCTAATTCTGGATGAAACTGTGTTCCGTAAACGTTTTTGCCAACGCGAATCATGTGCACTGGGCAAGCTACTGAAGAAGCCAGCAACACTGCACCCGGTGGCACTGACTGGCACGCTTCCTTATGCCCAACGAATGCCCTGAATGAACCAGGCAGACCCTTTGTCAAAAAGTCCGTTTTCGCATCAGTTTGCAATTTAATTGTCACAGCTTCTGCATTCTCCGCATATTTCTCTTTTGATATAACTCCGCCCAAGCAAAAAGCTAACACGCTTAGTCCATAACAGGCGCCTAAAAACGGAACATCATCATCAACGATCTGCCGGACCAATTCCTGCAAAGCAAGTTCAATTTTTTTCTGTTTTGCTGTCTTTTTGCTGGGATCATCACTAAAGCAAAAAGGACTGCCGCCGACAATAACACCAGAGTAATTACGCAGATTGAGTTTTGGTAAGTCATTTTTTTCCATACGAATTCTATGGGTATCGGAAACCTCTAGATTCCCGTATCGCAAGAATGCTTCGTATTCGTTATCCGCCAGCACGTCTTCAGGCCGCAACTGCAAAATTAAAAATGGTTTTATCATATGTAACAATATATCAGTTATCTACAGTGGTATAATAGCAGTTATGAGAGTTACGAAGTACGGACATGCATGTTTAGATATTACCGATGGGACGAGTCTACTTGTTGTAGACCCGGGCGAACTGAGTCAATCCTTCGCAGACTTTGAGAATATTAACGTTTTAGTTATTACGCATGTGCATGGAGATCATTTTGACCCCGAAAAAACCAAAGCCATTGTCGGCGCGAATCCTGATATAAAAATTTTTGCAACCAGCGAAGTAGCTAGCGAACTAAAAGGGCGAGTTGTAACAGTCCCAGAACCAAGCAAACTATACAGTTCCGATTCATTCAATTTAGAATTTTTCGGCGAGCTACATGAAATGGTGGACCCAAAAACACCACAAGCCCAAAATTTTGGTGTGCTGGTTAACGACAAGTTGTACTTTCCAGGCGATTCATACACTCAGTGCCCAAAACCGTTCAAAGTGCTAGCCGTCCCGAAATCCGGCCCGTGGTTCCGCGTCAGTGACACATTGCCATTGATAGAAAACTCTAGCTGTGATCTAGTTTTCTCAACGCATGACGGATTATTAAACGAGGTCGGTCATGGTTCCATAGATGCTTGGCTCAAAAAATTCGCCAATAGAAACAATAAAGACTACCAAGTGTTAAAGGCCGGCGAATCGATCGAGTTATAAAAACCCGCCTAAACGATTATTGTGCCGATTTTTTCACCGTTAACTAACTTCAGCAAGTTATTTTCTTTGGATGCATCAAAGACGGCTAGCTTCATCCCGTGTTCAACTGCTAGCCCTAACGCCGCCTGGTCCATGACTTTTATCTCTCGGTTTTCGACAGCGTGCTGCAATGTTAGATTTTCGTGCATCTTTGCGTCACTGTGTTTTGCAGGGTCTTTATCGTAAACGCCTTCGACTTTTGTTGCCTTGATAACGATGTCGCACTGGAGTTCTAGGCCCATAGAAACAGCAGCTGTATCGTGAGTATTATAAGGGCGTGCTATGCCTCCAGCAATTAAAAGAACCCTGTCATTTTCTAGGTGTTTTTCGGCTAGTCGGTACGAATAACTCTCAGCTAGCTGCTCAACAAAGATATTGCTTAGGCACCGGGTTGGGACTCCTTGGGCCTCGAATATATCTGTCAATGCCATAGCGTTCATCAGCCCTGACAACATCCCCATTTGGTCAGCCGTAACACGTTTTATACTGCTATCCTTGGACAACTCTTCGCCTCTGACCATGTTACCGCCGCCGACAATTACTACAACCTGTACGCCTTGACGCTGAACTTTTGATATTTCCTCGGCCAAATACTTTGCTACTTCTGGGTCAATCCCATATTCATGCTGACCAGCTAGTTGCTCGCCAGATAGCTTCAAGAGGATTCGTTTGTACTTTGTACTCATCTAAGAGACAAGTCTAGCAGATACGTTGTTATATCGCTATACTTTATGTTATGAAATTGTATAGTTGGAATGTGAATGGAATTAGGGCAGTTTGGAATAAGGGCGAGTTCAAGAAGTTTATAGATACTCACAAACCTGATGTTTTATGCCTGCAGGAAACAAAAGCCCAACAACACCAGTCCGAAGTGGACATTGGGGGCTACGAAGAATACTGGAATAGTGCTGAAAAAAAAGGCTATTCTGGCACTGCAATTTTTACAAAACAAAAACCAATCTCAGTCATCAATGGCTTCCCGGAAGATATTATAAAAAAATACAAAGTTACTGGCGACGTATACGGCGACCCGAACAAAGAGGGTAGAGTGATGGCCGCAGAATTTGAAGATTTTTATGTTGTGACTGTTTACACCCCTAACTCCAAGGATGATCTAAGCCGAGTAGAACTGCGACACAAACATTGGGACCCCGCATTTTTAGAATACATAAAACAACTCGAAAAAAAGAAGCCGGTTCTTGCTTGTGGGGACTTTAATGTTGCACACACCGAGGATGACCTCGCTAGGCCCAAACCAAACATTGGTAAACGAGGTTTTACGAATGAAGAACGTGAGGGTTTTCAGAATTTCGTCGACTACGGACTGCTAGACACCTTTCGCTTATTTACACAGGGCAATGGCCACTACAGCTGGTGGACACATTTTGCAAAAGCACGAGAGCGAAATGTGGGCTGGCGGATTGATTACTGGCTAGCCAGCAAAACGCTCAGAGATAAAATTGTAGATGCAAAAATTCACAGCGACGTCATGGGCTCAGACCATTGCCCAGTCAGCATAGAAATTAGGTTATAAACATGAATAAAACAGATAATAAAACAACTCTAGATGAACTAAAAAAACTCGTCATAAACTTTCGGAAGGAACGAGGATGGGATAAACACTTCACCCCTAAAAATGTTGCAACCTCTATATCCATCGAGGCAGCAGAATTACTTGAACACTTTCAATGGGATCAACTCATTAAAGAAGACAAAGAAGAAATCAGCAAAGAACTAGCGGATGTTTTAATTTTTGCATTCCATTTTGCAACCCTCTATGACATAGATATTAGTACAGTATTCCAAAAAAAGTTATCTGCTGCGGCCAAAAAATACCCCGTTGAAGTTTTCAATGGCGAAAGTGATGATACCGACAACTACCATAGCGTAAAGAAAAAATACCGACAAAAATCATGAAGCTAAGGGTTCTGGTTGCGTCGCGTAATAAGATAAAGAAGTTGGCGGTCAAGGATGCCTTTAAGCAATTCACTAATAAACCCTTTGAAGTATTTTTATCAGACAATGAAATCGATAGCGGGGTTCGCCCTCAGCCACTCACCCAGAAAGAAACAGCCGAAGGTGCCATCAATCGGCTGGAAGCCCTAGGGGAAATAAATGAATATGATTATTTGGTTTCCATTGAGGGCGGTGCATTCACCGTAGATTTACCGTCAGGCCCAAAATGGTTCGAAGCCGGTTGCGCCGCAGTATTGTCTAAAGGGGGTAAAAAGCCATCAGTAGCCTTCGCGCCGGCATATCCCATACCAGAAGAGTTTGTAAAACATTTGAAAGCAGGCAAAGACCTAACTGAAGCCATGGAAATCGTTACAGGCATACCAAATACCGGTGCTGCCGCAGGCTTTAACGGCTGGCTGACCCAAGATAAACTAGACCGTCGCGCCGGCTCAGCGCTAGCTGTCCTTCTTGCACTATATGGTTTAAGCTAAGAGGCTTATACTAATCGGTCCGGCGTTGTAGCGACAGGCAATCTACTTATGGGGATAGGCAATTGATCATCGCTTAAATTTTCTTCAGCGAAAGCATTATAGCAACATACAGCCAAACCGCCACTACTGAGCGCAACATCACTAAAGATTTTCACCGTTGCATCACGTTCGCCTGGCGGTAAATCACTAGCCTGGGCAATACCGCGCATAATATCCAAGACGTTATGAGAAAAAGGAGTTTCTTCGAAAGGGGTTTGGAGTATTTCGTCTGGATCACAGTTTAATGAAGCTTTCCATGGACGCTCATTAAAAACAATTTGAGCTGTGGCTTCCGCGGCAGCCCTAAAACTAAACTCATCAGCAGAGTGCCCAGACTTTAACCAGATTCCTAGCCCAAATTTGTCAAATAACCCTGCAGCGAATTTTGCTAATTGGAGCTGAGCAGTCATGCCACCCTGGGCATCGTGGTCTTTACCTTGTCGATGCAAAAGCTGGAAATTATGCCACTCAGTGCCTAAAAATCCATAGATGCTCGTCCGGTCAGAGTCCGGCAACTTTGCCCTAGCAATCTTTTTATCGTATCCAGCTTTTCGAGCTGAATAGTCTAGCTCAGCAGGCAGCCATCGTTCAAATTCGAGCATCGCAGTAGTTTTCATCCAAATATACTTATACCATTTTTCCCCTTTATAAACAACTGTGCTAGTCTAGAGAGTATGAGGAAGTTTGCGGTTTTTGATATCGATGGCACGTTGATTCGTTGGCAACTTTATCATGCTGTTGTCGACCATTTGGCTAGAGAAGGACTTCTGGGCAAATATGATCATCAAGCCCTACACAAAGCAAGAATGGTTTGGAAGCGCCGAGAACACTCAAATGCTTTCAAAGACTATGAAAAAACTCTGATCAAGATTTACGAAAACTCATTACCCGGCCTTAGTACAAAAGATTTTGATAACGCGGTCGAAGCAGTAGCACACGAATACAAAGAGCAAGTCTATAACTACACCCGCGGATTGGCATCCTCATTAAAAGATAAAGATTATGTCCTACTAGCTATTTCTGGTTCACACCAGGAATTAGTAAAACATGTCGCACTTCAATACGAATTTGACGATTGGGTAGGAACTATCTACCAAAGAAAAGGCGATAGTTTTACGGGGTCAAAAACTGTGGCTTCATTGGATAAAAAGAAAGCGCTACAAAACCTGGTGGACAAACACAACCTGACCTACAAGGATAGCTACGGCATTGGCGATAGTGCCAGCGATAGTTTGTTTTTAGAAGTTGTAGACAACCCAATAGCCTTTAACCCAGACCAGCAGTTATTTGACATGGCGAAAGCCAAAAGTTGGAATATTGTAATCGAACGGAAGAACGTTATTTATAACCTAAAGGACGACAATGGAAAATACCTATTGGCAGAAACAAGCTAAAGACAAACCGCTTTTCCCGGACCTGTTATGGAGCCGGCCAGAAAACAAGCGCTTGGCAGGAAAACTGTTAATTATTGGCGGCAACAAATTCAACTTTAGCGCACCAGGTCAGGCATACGAAGCAGCGGTAAAAGCTGGGATAGGCGTCGCCAAAGTGCTGATGCCAGATGCTCTTAAAAAAACAATAGGTAGTGTTTTAGAAAACTGTGAATTTGGCCCGACTAATAAAAGTGGCAGTTTTGCCCGTACCGCGCTAGACGTTTGGCTAGAATGGGCGGCTTGGTCAGATCATGTACTTCTTGCTGGAGATGTGGGGAGAAATAGCGAGACCGCAATAGTTCTAGAGCAATTTATGCAAAAATATTCTGGGCCACTGACAATAACCCAAGATTGCCTGGACCAGTTTACGTCTAACCCTGATAAATTATTTCATAGGCCAAATACGACAATTGTAGGTAGTTTTGCTCAGCTGCAAAAAGCTTGGCCTCACATTATTGAAAACGGCGAAGAAGTCATAAAATACGGTTTACCGTTGCAAAAAAATATTGAATTATTCCACAAAGTTTCTGAAAAGCTGCCGGTATCAATCGTAACGAAACACAACGACGAACTGGTCGTGGCAGTAGCAGGACAAATTAGCACAACGCTAAATACGGATATTGTTTGGCGCGTAAGAACAGCGGCCGGAGCGAGCGTATGGCAACTACAAAACCCTTCTCAAACTTTCTCAGCTTTAACAGTAGCGGCCCACGAACAAACGCAGAATTAACCTATCAATCGAAATAAGTATTGGCAGATAGTGTTTCATAGTATTTAATAATCATTAACATGAAAAAACAAGGTATGGGCTGGGTCCCAGATGACTTCCAACAGGTAGTATTTACTGGGGATATGGTACCTGGGTCTGCTTTAAGAATATATAGCGAAGCTAATTCTGGGAAATTTATGACACTGGAAGTACTCGGACTTTTCCAAGACATGGACCCGCTCGTAGTTATTGGGGATGGTAAAGCAACTGGTTCAAGTGAAAAGTGTACAGGTATATTGCTAGGCTCGTTTGTATATGATGGCCATGCAGAAGTGCTTGAACCCGAGCATGTTGTACAGGGCAGGGACCTGGCTTTAGAATGCGCCGAAGGCTATGCACGCGTAGTAGTACTGAAAGGGAGAATGGAACTAGTACTCCCAAAAATCCAGTGTGTCCAAATGATATAGATAATCTAGCTAACCTGCTTAATTCTCCGAAGCAATGCCACCTAACTAAAAAGGTCGTCAGACAAAAAACACTCATGAGTTATCATGAACGAGCGGAGCAAATCGACTGGTGCCGGAGGAGGGACTCGAACCCTCAATCCCGAAGGGAACACGATTTTGAGTCGTGCGCGTATACCAATTCCGCCACTCCGGCAAGGGTTGAGCGATAGCAGAACAGAGATAATTGTACTATAATTACTCTGTTAACGCCAATATTAGCGTAGTGAAAAATTTTCAGGATATGAGCCTAAAACCAGAACAAGATAAAAGCCCCAAAACTAGCAGCCAGCCCGAGCCGGCTATCAATATTGCGCGGGCAAAACTTGACCAGCTATATTCATCAGAACCAAATGCAAAAGAAGAACTAAAAGAAACAAAACAGGCTGTCTCTCCCAATTCCAAGCATCAGACTTACATGTTAAACCTTAGTAAATCCGGCAAATCTCTGGCTGACATCCAAACTGCCTGGCACGCGTATTATGTGGCGCTATCCGATAAAGAGAAACACGAAGTATGGCAAGAGTTCTATGATTCCCATACCAAAAAAAGCCCCGAGCCGGCTATCATCCAACAGGCAAAACCAATCGACACCGGGACACAGACTAAAAACGATACGACTGCTGAAGTAAAAAAACGAATTTTGAGATCAGCAGAAGACAATCGCAGACACACTTCCAGAAAACAAAACCTTCATTCAGTTGTCTTCGGCTTAGGCATGGGCTCACTGGTTATGTTCATTTTATTATTTGGTTTTTTCAACGAGAGATTTATTGCCCCGTTCATTACACCCAGTAGAACAGTTAGTTCCACGCCGATAATTGTTGATCCCAGCTCCAGTAGTGTTGGCCCCGAGTCACAAGTAATTATTCCGAAAATTAATGTTGAAATACCGACTGTTTACGACGTTCCTTTCAATTCCAACCCTGATAAGTTTGAAAAAAGCATTCAAACTGGCCTTGAGGGTGGTGTAGTGCACTATGCAATAACTCCGGACCCCGGACAGAAGGGCAACAGTGTTTTCGTTGGACACTCCAGTAATAACATCTTTAATAAGGGCAAATACAAATTTGCTTTTGTACTGCTGAGTAAATTAGAAAAAGGCGATACGTTTTATCTAACCAAAAATCGTGTACGCTATGCCTACAAAGTTTTCGAGAAAAAAATTGTCAGTCCTAGCGATGTTTCTGTTCTCAAATCCACCAGCAAAACAGCCACGGCTACCTTAATCACCTGCGACCCGCCGGGCACATCACTAAATCGGCTAGTTGTTGTAGGGGAACAAATAAGTCCCGACCCGCTAGGGAACAAGGCCAGTACAGCAACGAGGGAAAGTGCCTCAGAGCCGACAATTGTACCCGGTAATGCCGAGAGTTTATGGCAAAGAATCAAAAACCTAGTTTTCTAGAGGCCTAGTTAGCAACAATTAAGCTTGTCTGGGTTAATTGAGATTTATTATTTGAACTATTGGCGATAGGCGAAACAACAAACAGCTGGCTATAGTCAGGGTTAAACATTGCGGGAAATTGCGAACCAGAGCTTACAAGTGTTTGCTTATTAATACCGTCGAAGTCAAATACGGCCAATTTATTTTTTGAAACAAAAGCTAATCTATGGCCGTCCATCCAGGATACTTGAGAGCCGGGATCAATCTTGTCAGTAATTTTATAGTGATACTGCCTATCCTGATCTGCGTCATAGACATCAAAATTTTGTCCACTTTGAGCTGCTATGAACTGACTGCTCTCAGAAAATGACACCTGATTCACGTTTTTCAGTCTTAAGGTGCGAGTTGTTAGTTCGGTATCAGTTTTTTTGCGCAAAAAAGCTTTGACTGGGTCTCGGTAGACATAAGTATTATCATCCTTTTTTGCACCAGCGACAACGAATAATTTACCGTTGAAAGTTGACATATCTAGATTATATTCTTCATCTAATGGGAGTTGTCTGAGCAGTTGAACAGTATTATTTTGCCTAATAAAAACATTAACCATTTTGGTATTTTTTTTGCTAACGTACAGTATCGTGTCATTGCCATGGGAGTCAAAATCAGTCACATTTTTTGCAACAAGACTCAGAGTTT
>RRZU010697225.1_pt1 | contig 11714 bp, 9 predicted proteins | sample 2165561 | NCBI WGS metagenome assembly RRZU01 (sample SAMN10456909, study PRJNA506462) | wastewater metagenome | isolation source: wastewater sludge | place: USA: Moscow, Idaho | reverse complement strand
TTTCAATTAAATAAATTAGTCGTAGTAGTAAAGCACCGGTTTTTTTGTGGATAACCCACTGAGTCCATGCTTTTTCAAGGGCTTGCATGGTGGAAAAACATGTGGGTCATGCACAAGTTCTGCTGTCCTTGCAACGGGGACAACTGCACACATCCCTGGATTTTTGTGGAAAACCTTTTTTTTCAAGTCAACTTGTCCACAGATGGACCTTTCCTCTGATGTCACGTAGTTTTGAGAGATTTTTGTTGAAAACAAAAGGGATAAAGCTATCAATTTTGATGTGAATAACTGAAAAACCAAGGTTTACCAACAATCTGCCACCTCGGTGTTGGCAATCTGCTGGGCTCCAGAAACGACGGAAAAGTGGATTGAAAAAAACGCAACCGGAGTGGAAGGCATGAAAAACCGCGCAAACTTTGCGCGCAGATGTTGTTCCTATATTTAATTTTTTAAATTAGTAGTCATAGTAAGCACCGCCAGATTCTGTGGACAAGTCTTCTTTTTCGTTGTATTTCAATGGTTTGGAGATTGTTCAAGCATGTGGTTGGCACCGGGCTGCCGCTGTCACCCGATTGGGTACAAGCTGAAAAAAACTTTCCAGACAGTGGATAAGTGCCGAGTTGCTCTTTTTTTCTGCCCATGCTTGTCCACAGGCCTGGAAAGCACTCGAACAGGCTTCAACCAGCCGGAACAGGCCTCCTGGTGCGGTGGAGGAGGGCTTCCGACTGGATGTAACTCGGTTACGAAAGTTTGAAATGTCGCCAAACTAGGTAACTGAGTTACTTTTTTGTCTAAGTTGTTGTTTTATATAGAATCTCTGCCCCGGGAGGATGCCGGACACGGAGCCTGCAGCTGCATTGGCCGTGGCAGAGCTGGCCCGAGCGTCCTGGCGGTGCATCGCTGCCACCAAGGGGGTGGACCCGTGGTGGCGGCAAGCGGGTCCGTAGAGGGTCCGTGCCAGGGGCTGGAAGGTGAAAAGAATTTTTCGCGCTGTGTGGGGTGGCTGCGCGGGAAAAAACCGGAATGTGCCGCATAGGCGGCACATGCGGCCGTGGGGCACATGTATGGCGGGCCTGCGGCTTCCGGGTCAAAACTGCAGGCATAAAAAAAGCAGGCACAAGGCCTGCTGAAGAGGGTGGTGTCCCGGCTGGGCAACCGGGATGGCGCACGACCGAAACCGATTCAGGCGCCGGGCGCCGCAGCGGGGGCTGCCTGACCAGGCTGACCCATGCCAGGGTGGCCCATGCCAGGGTGGCCGCCACGCATGCCGGGATGGCCTTCGCCACGGGGACCGCCGCGGTGCATGCCAGGACCTTTGCCATGGCCGTGGCCGTGCATGGGCATGGCCACATCGAATGCTTTTTGCTGCGCCGGATTCAGGCTGGCGTAGAAGGCCTTGGTGGCGTTTTCACGCTGCTCGATGGCGGCGTTGCGTTCCTTGCGCAGGCTCTGGGCCTGGTCGATGCGCTGGGGCGTGGTCAGCTTGCTGAAGGCCTCACGGTCCATGCGAGGCGCTTTGCGCTCTGCAGGGCGGGTGGCTTCCACGTACTTTTTCCAGGCACCTTCCTGGGCGGCGGTCAGCTGCAGCAAGGGCTTGACGCGTTCCATGTGCTGGGCATGCATGGCGGCAGGGTCCAGGGCAGGGCGGCCCGCCTGGTGGGGGTGGGCAGGGGCGGTCTGGGCCGTGGGGGCTGCCGGTGCGGCGGTGTTCTGTGCCCACACGGGCAGGGTGAAGGCGCCGGCCAGTGCAGCAGCGGTGGCGGTGGCGATCAGGGAGCGTTGCAAGAGGGCCATGGTGATGTCCTTTCCTTCAGGTTGAGGGGGACGCTGCAGCTTGGTTGCAGCGCTTGAATGCAAGTGTGGGGACTGTCTGTAAGCGTTCCATGTGGAAACCGTGATGCTGTGTAAAGTAATGCGAAGCCTGGAGACCCTCTGCACCCCGTAGCTGGCAGGGCAGGGTGGTCCACAATGGGCAAATGAGGGATTACCACGCCACCAGGTCGGCGTGGATAGCCATGGTTTGGATAAGGCGCAGCGCCGACGGAGGCGCTGCGCTGCATGACACAGAAAAGAGGTTGCTGCGTGTTCAAGAACATGATCGTGTACCGCATTGCCGCGCAATGGCAGGGTGCACTGGAACAGATGGAAGAAGCGCTGCAAAAGACGCCTTTCACCCCCTGTGGAGCGACGCAGGAAAAGTCTTCCGGCTGGGTGCCACCGCGTGGCGAGGAGCATGGGCTGCTGGCCGAAAGCGTGGGTGGCCAATGGGTGATGCGCTATATGAGCGAGAGCAAGATGCTGCCCGCCAGCGTGCTCAACCGCAAGGTGGCGGAGAAGGCCGAAGCGATTGAAAAAGAGTTCGGCCGCAAACCGGGCAAAAAGGAAAAGCAGGAGCTCAAGGACGAAGCCAAGCTGGACCTGCTGCCCATGGCCTTCACCAAGCAGGGGGCCATGTGGGTCTGGCTGGATCCGCAGGCCAAGCTGCTGGTGCTGGACACCGGCGCCCAGGGCCGTGCCGACGAGGTGGTGACGCTGCTGGTCGAAAGCCTGCAGGGCTTTGGCGTGGCGCTGCTCGATACGCAGACCAGTCCCCAGGCAGCCATGGCGCACTGGCTGATCAGCCAGGAGCCGCCGGTGGGCTTTTCGGTGGACCGCGAATGTGAGCTCAAGGCCGCAGACGAATCCAAGGCGGTGGTGCGCTACGCACGCCACCCGCTCGATATCGACGAGGTCAAGCAGCATGTGGAGCAGGGCAAGCTGCCGACCAAGCTGGCCATGACCTGGGACGACCGCGTGAGCTTTGTGCTGAGCGACACCCTGCAGGTCAAGAAGATTGCCTTCCTGGACAGCGTGCTGGATGAGGCCGGCGATGAAGGCGGTTTTGATACCGATGTGGCGATTGCCACCGGTGAACTGAGCCGCCTGATTCCGGACCTGATCGACGCCTTGGGCGGTGAAGGCCGTACCGAGCTGGGCCAGGACCTGCCTGCAGCGTTGCAGCCGTCGGGCTCGGGGACCGAAACCCTGGCGGTGCGCGTGGCCGGTGGCAGGCCGGCTGGGCAGGGCGGCAAGGTGACCGGGCCGGCCGAAGCCCCGGTGGACACCGATCCGCAGGGCATGCCGTTCTGAAGGCGGTGGAGGGGCCGCAGCGGCGCCTTCAGCACGGCGCGTCGCGGTGGCTGCGCTCAAAGAAACGCAGCGACTCTGCCGTGGGCTGTGCCAGCACCACCCGGTTGCGGCCGTTGCGCTTGGCTTCGTACATGGCGGCATCGGCGGCCGCCACCAGGGCCTCCCATGGGCTGGGCTGCTGGAGCTGGGCGGTGTAGACCCCCACACTGATGGTGAACTCCAGGCGGGGGCCGGTGCTCAGCTGCAACGGGCTCAGGCGCACGGCATCGCACAGGCGCTGGGCCAGGGGCAGGGCCTCGGCGGAATGGGTGTGGGGCAGCAGCAGCACGAATTCCTCCCCGCCGTAGCGCGCCGCCAGATCGCCTTTGCGCAGCTGGCTCTGCAGCGTGTGGGCCACGCTCTGGATCACCCGGTCGCCCACCAGGTGGCCGTGGCTGTCGTTGATGCGCTTGAAGAAATCGATGTCCAGCACCACCACCGACAAGGGCATGCCGGTGTGCACGGCCTGGGCCATGGCGTCGAGCAGGCCTTGCACCAGGGCCGTGCGGTTGGGCAGCTGGGTCAGCGGATCGAGCCGGGCCTTGTCCTGGTCCAGCGCGGCCTGGCGGTCGTGCAGCATCAGCAGCAGACCGATGCTGGAGAGCACCAGGTTCACGAACAGCGTCAGGCAGACGCTCCACAGCGCCAACTGCTCATACACCGACAGGCGCTGGCGCGAAAACGGCAGGGGAGAGGTTTCCTGCACGATCAGCGGCAGCAGGGCCAGACTCTGCGCCAGCACCGCCACCACCACCAGCACCCAGCCGCTGCCAGGCGTGCTGCGGCGCATGCGTTGCAGCAGCCACAGCAGGTAGAGCAGCTGGCCCAGCAGCAGAGCGGCATGCAGGCGGTGAAACAGCCCCCAGTCCTGCGGCAGCAGCAGCGCTGCCAACGCCATGGTGATGGCCTGGGGCAGAAACAGGATCAGGCTGTCGCGCACCAGGCGGTCGCTCTGGCGAAAGCGCTGCAGCGCAATGGTGAAACAGGAGGTGGCCAGACAGACCAGCAGCAGGGAGGCCATCAGCAGCGCCAGGCTGGCGTTGCGGCTGACCAGGGCCAGCAGCAGATAGGCCATGCCGATCAGGGTGTTGCACCACAGCCCCTGGGACAGGCCCTGGTACCAGAACGGCCGCCCCAGCACCCAGATCACCCAGGCCAGCACCCAGGCAGCCAGGCCGATCATGCCCAGGGCTGTGAGGAAGTCTGGCGCTAACGAAGACATGGCTTGGCTAGGGATAGGCTATGAAGCCATCCTAGCCCAAGCTTTTGCCTGTGGTTCGCCATGCCCCGGTTTGGAGCAAAACGGCCCTGTAAGCCCTTTTAGAGGGTGGTGGTAGGGCAGGACCTCAGTGGATGCCGGAACGCGTGCGACGGCGCGTTTTGTTCTCGTACATGGCGGCGTCGGCCAGGGCCAGGGCCTGCTCGGTGCTGGTCTGCGCCGGGTGCACGGCCACCACGCCGACGCTGGCGCCGGGGTAGTGCAGCAGATCCTCCGCCACGGCCACATCGCACTGGGTGGCCAGCGCCAGGCGCTCCTCCAGCTCGTACAGCACCTGGGTCGCCGATTGCGAAATTTCCGGGCCGGTGCCCACCATGACGAACTCATCGCCGCCGATGCGTGCGGCAAAGTCGCTGTCGCGCAGCGCATTCAGCAGCTGGCGCGCCACGGTCTGCAGCAGCTGGTCGCCCGCTTCGTGGCCGTGCTGGTCGTTGATCTGCTTGAAGCCGTCCAGGTCGATGAAGGCCAGCAGCACGCTGCGTCCGTCGCGCTCGGCCCGGGCCCACATGCGGGGCAGCTCCTCCATCAGGGCATGGCGGTTGGGCAGGCCGGTGAGGGCGTCGGTCAACGCATAGTTGGCCAGCTCCAGATTGCGTTGCTGCAGCTCTTGCAGCAGCAGCTCCCGCTCCACCTGCTGGCCGATCAGGCCGGCGAACAGCTCCAGCGTGGCCATGGCACCGTCGGGCATGGCCTGCTCGACGCCGCTGGCAGCGCACAGCGTGCCGTAGAGCTGGCCCTGGGGCAGGCGCACCGGGGCGCTGACATAGGTATGCAGGCCCAGGGCGCGGGCGGCCTCGGAATCGCCCCAGCTGGAGACCACATCCGCCGTATAGGGCTGGCGGTCCTCCAGCGCGCGGCGGCACAAGGTGTCCTGCCAGGGGACGACCAGGCCTTCGGGCATCTCCAGCCGACCGCGGTTGCAGGTGTACAGCACATGCTGCTGGCTGTGGGGCAGGTCGATGCGGGTGAGGTAGGTGGAATCCAGTTTGGTCACCTGCTGCAGCATGTCCAGCAGGGGGCGGGTCAGCTCCTCCAGGGACTTGGCATGAACGAGGGTGTGGCTCAGGCGGGGCAGCAGGGATTCCATGGGAGGCACGGGAGCAGGGTGGTCAAGGCTCGGATGATAGGGCGCGCGCAGCGCAACAGACGATGGCGCGGCCCGGGATGTGTGACAGAGCTTGTCTTAGCGCAGCGGTCGTTGCGGATGCCGGGTTTCAGTTGCTCGGAAGGAGGCTGGAACCCGGCATCAACACGGGAGGGCCAGCCCCCGCGCCGGGCGGGCGTCAGACGCGCTCGAAGATGGCGGCAATGCCCTGGCCGCCGCCGATGCACATGGTCACCAGCGCATAGCGGCCACCGGTGCGGTGCAGCTCGTAGACCGCCTTGGTGGTGATGATGGCGCCGGTGGCGCCCACGGGGTGGCCCAGCGAGATGCCCGAGCCATTGGGGTTGACCTTGGCGGGGTCCAGCCCCAGTTCCTGGATCACGGCGCAGGCCTGGGCGGCAAAGGCTTCGTTGGCCTCGATCACGTCCATGTCCTGGATCTTCAGGCCTGTGCGGGCCAGCACCTTCTGGGTGGCGGGGACCGGGCCGATGCCCATATAGGCCGGCTCCACACCGGCGTGGGCATAGCCCACCAGGCGGGCCAGCGGCTTGACGCCCAGGGCCTGCACGCGGTCGCCGGCCACCAGGGTGACGGCGGCAGCACCGTCGTTGATGCCCGAGGCATTGCCGGCCGTGACCGAGCCGCCTTCCTTCTTGAATGCGGGCTTCATGCCCGCCAGGGTCTCCAGTGTGGTGGCCGCACGCACATGTTCGTCGGTGTCGAACAACACCGTGCCCTTGCGGCTGGCGATTTCCACTGGAACGATCTGCTCCTTGAAACGGCCGGCCTCGATGGCGGCCGCGGCGCGCTGCTGGCTCAGCACGGCCAGTTCGTCCTGCATGCTGCGGGAGATCCGGTAGCGCTCGGCCACGTTCTCGGCCGTGATGCCCATGTGCATCTTCTGCCAGGGGTCGTGCAGGATGCCCAGCATGTAGTCGATGCTCTTGGCGTCGCCCATGCGCTGGCCCCAGCGGGAGGCCTGGTCGAAATAGGGGCCGCGGCTCATGGATTCGGCGCCGCCGCCAATCGCCACATCGCAGTCGCCCAGGGCAATGGCCTGGGCGGCGGACACGATGGCCTGCAGGCCGGAGCCGCACAGGCGGTTCACATTGAAGGCCGGGGTTTCGATGGGGCAGCCGGCATCGATGGCCGCCACGCGCGACAGGTAGGCATCCTTGGTGTCGGTGGGGATGACGTTGCCCATGACCACATGGCCCACGGCATCAGGGGCGATGCCGGCGCGCGTGATGGCCGCCTTCACGGCGGTGGTGGCCAGCTGGGTGTTGGGCACATCCTTGAGGCTGCCGCCGAAAGTGCCGATGGCGGTGCGGGCTGCGCTGACGAGGAAAACCTCGCGGGTCTGGCTCATGCTTGTCTCCTGAGAAAGTGGTCGGGGTGCTGGCGCGGCCTCGCTGTGCCGGGTCCAGCCGCAAATTGTGCGTTTGCACATTGGAAATGCAAAGCCCCGCCGCCCGGGTCATCTGCGTGACCGGATGCGGCGGGGCCCTGGGTGTGGCGCTCGCTTCAGTGCGGGGGGGCGAGTTCCGGCGCGGCCAGATCGTCCAGGATGGGGCAGTCCGGGCGGTCATCGCCCCGGCAGCAGGACACCAGCGATTGCAGGCTGCGCTGCATGGCCTGCATGGCGGCAATGCGCTCGCCCAGTTCGGCAATGTGCTGCTGGGCAATCTGCTTGACCTGGGCGCTGCTGCGCGCCTGGTCGCGCCACAGGCCCAGCAGCAGGCTGATCTCTTCCATGGAAAAGCCCAGATCGCGGGAGCGGCGGATGAAGCGCAGCGTGTGCACGTCGGCCGGACCATACTGGCGGTAGCCGCTGTCGGTGCGGGCCACTTCGGGCAGCAGGCCCAGCGATTCGTAATGCCGCACCATGCGTGCCGACACGCCGGCCAGGCGTGCGGCGTCGCCAATGGGCACCGGCCAGTGGGCCGGTGCCACCGCCTCAGGCGGCGACCTGGTAGCCTTCTTCGGCGATGGCATGGCGCAGGGCCTCGCGTTCGGCGGCGCTCTGCACCACCACTTTCTTCTGGGCCCGGTCGATCTGCACCTGGGCCGATGCATCGACTTCGTGCACCGCATTGGTGACGGCGCGCTCGCAATGGCCGCAGGTCATGCCTTCAACGTGAAATTCATGTTCCATGGTGGTTCTCCTGAGAAAAAAGAGGCGGACCCGGATGGGTGTGCTGCCTGGGATGGGTCCATGATGAACCTTCACATGATGGCAAAGTCAAGCCGGTTTTGCAGTCCCCCGCCATGGCGCAGATGGTTTCACGTGAAACCAAGAAGGCAGGCGATGGAGATGCTGCACTGCACAAAGAGCCGGAGGAAGTTGCCTGAGTGACTGAAACCCCGTATTCCCGGGGAATTCCCGTCAGTTTCCCCAGGCCACGAAGGGGCGATGTCTGGCAAACTTTGACACTTCTATCCAGAATTTGCATTTATTTGCAATATGACGCCGACGGACGTGGAAATCCTGTGTGTTCAGCTGGATCTGTCTGTTGCTCAGTGCTTTGGAGGTTTGCGGTCATGAATGTGTTTGCACTCATGCGGGGGTTCACGATCAGGTTGCGCATGTTGGGCGCCATCGCGGTGGTATTGGTGCTGCTGGGCCTGCTGGGAGGGGCCGGGATGTGGGGCATGTTCCGCATCCAGGACATGAGCCAGGATTTCCGTCAAACCTCGTACACCAAGGCCCAGCACCTGTCCCAGCTGCGCGCCAGCCTGGGCCTGGTGCGCCAGCACGAGAAGGACATGATCATCCAGTACGAAAACCCGGAGCGCGTGACCAAGGCCAAGGAGTCGTGGCTCAAGGGGCTGGAGCAGGTCAAGGCCGTGTCCCAGAAGTTCGTGGGGGAGGTCAGCGATGCCGACGATGCGCTCGTGCAGGAGCTGATGCAGCGCATGGACAACTACCACAAGCAGTTCGAGCCGGTGGTGCGCCAGCTGGAAGCCAATGGCTATGACACGGCCACCATCGCCTACCGCATGGGCAACAAGGCCATGGCCGAGCTGGCGGAAGTGGATACCTTGGTGCAGAAGCTGGCCCAGGTGCTGCAGGACGAGGCGGATGCCGCCCAGCGCAACGAAAGCGAAGCCGCCACGCAGACCCAGTGGCTGTTCCTGCTGTCCGTGGTGATCACGGTGCTGGTGGTGGCCCCGCTGACGCTGCTGAACATGGTGTCCATCTGCCGCCCGCTGGAAGTTGCCCGCCGCATGGCGCTGGCCATTTCCAAGGGCGATCTGTCCCAGCAAATGCAGGTGGAAGGCAAGGATGAAGTGGCCGACCTGCAAACCGCGCTGCAGGAAATGCGCCGCAGTCTGAACCAGATGGTGGGCCAGGTGCATGACGCCAGCGGCAACATTGCCACGGCCAGCCAGGAGATCGCCATGGGCAACACCGATCTGTCCAGCCGCACCGAGCAGACTGCCAGCAACCTGCAGCAGACCGTGGCGTCGCTGATGCAGCTGACCTCCACCGTGCAGCAGACCGCGAGTTCGGCCCAGCTGGCCAACCAGCTGGCAAGCTCGGCCAGCGACACGGCACTGCGCGGCGGCGCCATCGTCCAGCAGGCGGTGCAGAGCATGCAGGACATCTCCACCTCCAGCCGCAAGATCAGCGACATCCTCGGCCTGATCGACTCGCTTGCCTTCCAGACCAACATCCTGGCGCTGAATGCAGCCGTGGAAGCGGCCCGTGCCGGCGAGCAGGGCCGTGGCTTTGCCGTGGTGGCCGGGGAAGTGCGCCTGCTGGCAGGCCGCAGTGCCGAAGCCGCCAACGAGATCAAGCGCCTGATCCAGACCAGCGTCAGCGCCGTGGATGGCGGTGTACGCCATGTGGAAGAAGCGGGCCTGAACATGCAGGAAATCGTCGACAGCGTCCGCCGGGTGGGCGACATCATTGGCGAGATCACTGCGGCCTCGAACGAGCAGTCGTCGGGCATTGGCCAGGTGAACCAGGCCGTGGGCGATATCGACCGCATGACGCAGCAGAACGCCGCGCTGGTGGAAGAAGCCTCGGCCGCCGCCGATTCGCTGCGCGACCAGGCGGGTCGCCTGGCCCAGGTGGTCAACCAGTTCCACCTGGACCAGAGCCTGCAGGTGCAGCATGGCAGCCGTGCTCCGGCCGCTGCGGTCGGCAGTCTGCCGGGCGCCGGCCGGCCAGTGGCGGCGCCGCGCGCTCAGCCCAAGGTGGGGGCAGCCCCGCGCAAGGAAGAGCGTGCGCTGCTGAGCTGATCCGCTCCAGATCTGCTCCAGATATGAAAAGGCCTCCAGTTGGAGGCCTTTTTCGTTGGTGGCAGCGTTGCACGGTCTGTGCATCGGCCCTTCAGCGGCGGCTTATTTGGCCAGGCCTTCGGCGCGCAGGGCGGCCTGCACGGCCGGGCGGCTGCCCACACGCTGGCGGTAGGCCTGCAGCTGCGGCAGGTCGCCCAGTTCCAGGCCCACATGCTGGGCCCAGTTGGAGACGGTGAACAGGTAGGCGTCGGCCACACAGAACTGGGCGCCGGTCAGGTAGTCCTTGCCGGTCAGCTCCTTTTCCACCCACGCGAAGCGCTTGCGCAACTGGGCCAGGATGGTGGGCTTGTAATCGGCGGGGGTGCTGGGGTTGAACAGTGGGCCAAAGCCCTTGTGCAGTTCGGTGCCGATGAAATTCAGCCATTCCTGCACGCGGTAGCGCTCCAGGGTGCCGCTGGCGGGGATCAGCTGCTTGGCAGGCACCTGGTCGGCGATGTACTGCACGATCACCGGGCCTTCGCGCAGGGTCTGTCCGTTGTCCAGCACCAGGAAGGGCACGTAGCCCAGCGGGTTGATGGTGTAGAAGTCCGTGCCGTCCTGCAGCGTGTGGGTCTTGGTGCTGGCCAGAATGGCTTCGTAGGGCAGGCCGGCTTCTTCCAGCACGATATGGGGAGACAGGGAGCAGGCGCCGGGGCTGTAGTAAAGCTTCATGGTGTGTGGCATGCCCGCGCAGGGCAGGGGGTTGAACACAGTTGCACATGCTAAATCGCCGCACGCCCGGCTGCCAAATCCCTGCTGGACACAAGGCCGGACGGGCTGCAGTCCTGCGTGTTTCACGTGGAACACACCGGGAGGTGGCAGGGCCTGCGGTATCCAGGCGTGGAGAAAACCGCGGTTCCAGCCTGGGCGAAAGACAAGGCGGGCAAAGGGTGGGAAAATCAAGGGTTTGCACGCGCCTGCACATTTGCATGCAGCGCGGAATGCCGGGGTGACAGCGCGTAAGGCCTGCACAGACGCCGGCGGCAGTGGCAGCCTGTTGCCTGCACTGCCAAGACCTCGGGTGGCATGGCGATGCCGCCCGCGACGGAGTTGAAGAACATGCTGTACCCCCAAGAATTTGATGTGATCGTCGTCGGCGGCGGTCACGCCGGCACCGAGGCCGCACTGGCTGCCGCCCGCATGGGCTGCAAGACGCTGCTGCTGTCCCACAATATCGAGACCCTCGGCCAGATGAGCTGCAATCCGTCCATCGGCGGCATCGGCAAGGGCCACCTGGTCAAGGAAGTGGACGCCATGGGCGGTGCCATGGCGCTGGCCACCGACCAGGGCGGCATCCAGTTCCGCATCCTGAACAGTTCCAAGGGCCCGGCCGTGCGCGCCACGCGGGCCCAGGCGGACCGCATCCTGTACAAGGCGGCGATCCGGGAGATGCTGGAGAACCAGCCCAATCTGTGGCTGTTCCAGCAGGCGGTGGACGACCTGATGGTGGAGGGCGACCGCGTGGTGGGCGCCGTCACGCAGATCGGCCTGCGCTTTCGCGCGCGGGCCGTGGTGCTGACGGCCGGCACCTTCCTCGACGGCAAGATCCACGTGGGGCTGCAGAACTACAGCGCCGGCCGGGCGGGCGATCCGCCGGCGATCTCGCTCGGCGCGCGCCTGAAGGAACTCAAGCTGCCGCAGGGCCGGCTCAAGACCGGCACGCCGCCGCGGCTCGACGCGCGCACCATCGACTTCTCGGTGATGACGGTGCAGCCGGGCGACGACCCGGTGCCGGTGTTCAGTTTCCTCGGCCATGGCGGCCAGCATCCGCGCCAGCTGCCGTGCTGGATGACGCAGACCAACGAGCGCACGCACGACGTGATCCGCGCCAACCTCGACCGCTCGCCGATGTACTCGGGCGTGATCGAGGGCGTG
>RRZU013116368.1_pt1 | contig 11717 bp, 10 predicted proteins | sample 2165561 | NCBI WGS metagenome assembly RRZU01 (sample SAMN10456909, study PRJNA506462) | wastewater metagenome | isolation source: wastewater sludge | place: USA: Moscow, Idaho | reverse complement strand
TATGGTTTTTTGTGCCAGGAATACGTTAAGTTTGATGTGATTCGCCAATTGTTGCGAGACAAAGAGGCTTCTTATGAATGCGACTTGTCTTGTTATAACAGGATTGAGGAATTGACTGCTTTTGTTCTGGATAAAATATTTTGCCGGAATTCTTCTGTAACCACTGGTCCATTTGAACGTATTGATATGGCAATTGCAGAGCTTCGTGAGATTTTTGAGAAAGTTGATAAAAAGGTTGCTAGGCGAGCAATTACCCATCTGTGTGACACATTTTATTACTACCATGTGAAGCAATTCGGTGTTTAAGGATTTTCTGATCCGGAATAACTCAAAATAGTTATCGCCTGATTCAGATTGCCAAGAGAAGCAGCTGCTATAGTCAAAGAGTGGTGCCTGAAACACCTGTCGGAATTGTTTGCAAACTGGGATCATGTGCAACATTTTGAACCGATGGTGCGAATTCGAGGAGCGGATCAAGATGATTAAGATTTTGACAGCACGTTATCTTGGCAATTTCAGCATAGAACTGACGTTTTCCTCTGGGGAGTCGGGGGTCTTTGATGGTAAAGAACTTTTGAAGCGTGAGGGGTCTTTGCTTGTCCCTTTGCAGAACGAGGCTTTTTTCCAGCGGTTTTTTGTTGATGCTGGTGCGTTGGCTTGGCCACATGGGCTTGAGCTATCCCCCAGCCGACTCTACAAGCAAGTTTTCGCGTTGCAGGCGGCTTGATCTGACTTGTCCAAGCCTGGCTGGAAATTCATCCCGATACGTTAATGGTAGATTGGCATTTGGCAGTACAAGGTATTCCTCCGCAGCGCATTCGCCCATTGGAGTAGATCGAAATGTTAAACAAAGTCAGCTGCGTTAAACCTCTTGCCGACGGGGTGCTGTGGGTTGAATTGGCTAACGGGTCTTGCGGTGAATTTGATGTGAAGCCATATATGAATTCCGAGTTTTTCTCAGCCTTGAAAAAACCCGAGTATTTTCAAAAGGTGCAACTTTTTTTTGCGGGTGTAGGCTGGCCAGACGGGCAAGATTTGGGACCGGATACGATTGCCGCAGAGCTGAGGCAGAAAGTGGAAGCATAAGCGCGTGCTTGCTCAGAATTTACAAACGTTGTGCCACATCGCCCGCGCTGCGGGTGATGCCATCATGTCTGTATATGCCGACGACACCTTGGCTTGCTGGCAGAAAGACGATCAAAGTCCGCTGACCGAAGCCGATTTGCAGGCCGACCGAATCATCGTTAACGGATTGCAACGGCATTTTCCCGGTACGTTTATCTTGTCGGAGGAGTCAAGGAGCGCCGGCACTGGAATGCCGAAACGCTTCTTTCTGGTGGATCCGCTGGATGGCACCAAAGAGTTCTTGAAGCGAAATGGCGAATGCACCGTCAACATTGCCCTGATTGAGGATGAAAGGCCGATCGCCGGCGTGGTGTATGCGCCCGCCCTGGCTACGCTGTATTTTGCCGCGCTGAATACCGGTGCCTGGCTGGAAGAACAAGGGCAGGCAATGCGCTTGCACACGGGCGCCCACCAGTTGCCGCTGCGTATCGTCGGCAGCCGTTCGCATGGGGCCGACAAAATGGAGGCTTGGCTGCAAAAACTACCTTGCGCCCATGTGTTTACTGGGGCTGGAAGTTCGCTGAAGTTTTGCCTGATCGCTAGAGGAGAGGCCGACGTTTATCCCCGCTTCGGCCCAACCAGCCAGTGGGATACCGCCGCAGCACAATGCATTCTCGAACAGGCTGGCGGGGTGGTGCTCGATCTGCACGGCCAGCCTTTGCGCTATGGCCTGCACCGCCCCATCCTGAATCCGGAGTTCATCGCCTTGGGCGATGCGGCTCGTTTCGACGAGCAGGTCAAACAGTCGTTTCCTTGGGTTTGTTAAGTATGGAATCAAATAGTTTGGATTTGCGAACCCTTATCTTGGGTTTGCGTTTGGATCTCAGGCAAAAGTTTTTTAGACCGGAAGGGCTGGATGAGCAGGCCTTTCTTTCCTGGCTGATTACCAGCGGTGCCGCAGAGTATCCCGCCTTGTTCGAGGACAAGAAATTTTGTGCAGAATTGGCGGAGCCATCTGATTTCATGGGATGCCATTTGTCCCGCTTGCAGGTTGCCTTGCTGGGAATGCGTCCGGATCTGCTGGCAGCTTTCCCTTTGCCAGAGAAAAAGAACGAATTCCTTCGCTGGTTTTATACCCACGGGATTGAAGAGCACGCCATCTGGCCATTTTTGAGTGCTGAAGAGCAGGAAGCTGCACTACGGCAGGCTCCGCCATGGGGCCAGCGGATACAAGCGAGGGCGAACGCGTTTGCCAAACCGGTCTCTACACCGATTGCTGGGCGGGATTTTGGCGTCAATTTGATTGGTTACCCGTTTGCCCAGTTGGGTCTTGGTGAAAGTTGCCGGATGATTGGGCGCACTCTGTTGGCTGGTGGCGTACCGATCGCGATGCTTGACTTCCGGCTTGGCGAAGACATCCCACAAAACGATCGATCTGTGGCTGAGTACGTTAGGGAACAAGGTGAATACGCTATCAATATCTTCTGTATGACGGCAGAGGAGCATGGACGGTTTTATCTGGAAAGAGGAGTAGACCAGATTTCGGACCGCTATAACATTGGCTATTGGTGGTGGGAACTTCCTTACTGGCCGAAACAGTGGGAATTGATGTTTGATCTGGTTGATGAAATTTGGGTGGCTACACAGCATGTTCATGATGCTTTGCGCCCAGTCTGCAGGAAACCTTTATTCATCATGCCTTCAGCTGTAGAGCTTGGCGGGGTTCGTGAATTTTCATCACAACACATCGCACGCGAATATTTCGGTTTGCCGGAACAGGCAAAGTTGTTCTGCTTCGCTTTTGACCTGAATTCCTACGTCGACCGTAAAAATCCACAAGCGTGCGTGGATGCGTTCCTGAAGGCTTTTCCTGCGGCTCGTTATGGCGCGGATGAGGTAGGGCTGGTGATCAAAGTGCACAAGCCGAGGCAGAAGAATGTGGCTTGGGAAAGTCTGAAATCACTGGCGGCAGAGGACCAACGTATTCATATTGTGGAAACCACGTTGTCCCGACCGGATTTGCTGGCGCTGTACAAAGCCTGTGACTGCTTTGTTTCGTTGCATCGTGCGGAGGGCTTCGGTATCGGCATGGCAGAGGCGATGCAATTGGGGTTGCATGTGATTTGTACGGGGTATTCCGGCAATGTCGATTTTTGTCAACCGCCTTGGGCTGATTTGGTGAATTACCGTTTGATTCCGGTTGAGGTGGGGCAGTATCCCTACGCACAGGGCCAGGTGTGGGCTGATCCGGATGTGGATCATGCAGCGTTACTGATGCGACAGTTTGTCGAAAGCAAACAAAGATCACCAAGTCCAGATCATTGGCTCCAGTTTTCAACCCAATCTCTGGGGCAGATCTACAAACAACGCCTGCTCGATATTTTTGCAGTAATTCAAGGTCGACCGCAGTGATGAGCCCTTTTTGTTGGATATTTTTATTGCTCTGCTGATTCTCGATAAAAAATATTGGAAAAGTCACACATGAACGTACCACCTAACCGCAACACCGTCTGGCACCAAGCGACCGTTACCCGCCAGCACCGGGAAGCCCAAAATGGGCATCGCTCGGCGATTTTGTGGTTTACCGGTTTGTCTGGTGCCGGCAAATCCACGCTGGCGCATGCGGTGGAAGAAGCCTTACACCGGCAGGGTTGTCGTACCTTCGTGCTGGATGGTGATAACGTCCGTCATGGCTTGTGTTCGGATCTTGGTTTTTCTGTCGAAGACCGCACGGAAAATATCCGCCGTATTGCCGAAGCCGCTAAATTATTGGTCGAGGCCGGTGTGATCGCACTCACCGCCTTTATTTCCCCTTTTCGCCAGGATCGCGACCGTGCCCGCGCCTTATTTGCGCAGGGCGAGTTCATCGAGATTTTTTGCGATGCTTCGCTGGATGTTTGCGAACAACGCGATGTCAAGGGGCTTTACCGCAGGGCTCGGGCCGGCGAAGTCAAGGAGTTCACCGGCATTTCGTCCCCTTATGAACCGCCGCTCAACCCGGAATTGATCGTTCCTACCGGTAGCCAGCCACTGGCGGCTTGTGTTGAACAAGTGCTGGCTTATTTACGAGAACATCAGCTGATCAGTGTCGGAAAATGATTGATGCCATGCTGGTGACAGCAGGTGCACTCACCGGTCTGCTTGTCGGATTAACGGGCGTAGGTGGCGGGGCCATCATGACACCGCTGCTGCTTTTGCTGTTTGGTGTGGCGCCGTTGGCGGCAGTGGGGACGGACCTTTGGTTCGCCGCGCTGACCAAGCTTTTTGCCACCCGCATTCACCATGGCCACGGATTGATCGATTGGCCGGTGGTTCGGCGTTTGTGGCTGGGCAGTTTGTCCGCGTCGGTGGTCACGCTGGTTTGGATGAAGTTTTCTCCGGTTGATGCATCGGCAATCACATTTCTCAAGTCGGCGATTGCAGCAGCCATCTTGCTGACGGCTATCGCGATGTTGTTGCAAAAATCCTTGCATCAACTCGGGCAGCGTCTGCGCCTGACGCAAACAGCCCGTTTCAAATCCTGGCAGGCACCGCTTACCGTGTTGGCTGGTGCGATGCTTGGCGTGTTGGTGACGTTGACTTCAGTAGGTGCTGGGGCCTTGGGGGCGGTGATGTTGGCTTATTTATATCCCCTTCGCCTGACCCCTCCTCGGCTGATTGCGACTGATATCGTTCATGCTATTCCGCTGGCGTTGTTTGCCGGTACCGGTCATTTGTTAATGGGTCATGTCGATTTCGGCTTGCTGGGCAATCTGTTGCTGGGCTCGATCCCCGGGGTGATGCTCGGTGCCGTACTCTCCTCCCGCCTGCCACATGGCCTCTTACGCGGTGCGCTGGCCTGTGTGTTGTTGGTCGTCGGGGGCAAACTGGTCTGGTCGCTTTGAGAACAAAATTGTTAACTAATCAACATTTTGAAAAGCATAAAAAGTCGAGTTATTCCACAGAAAATGACGAAAAATTAAATCTGTTTGGTGTGGTTTGTGGCATTTTCGAAACAGTCCCTGCATTAAGTGTAGATATTTCCTGAATTTCCTGTTAAACGCTTTTCGCAAATAACATAACAGAAGATACTCATGCTAGTATGTCAAAAAACTAATGCATGGTATCAACAGCGCAACGCTGCTGTTGGTTTTGTCTTGAGTTAATGTGCTTTGTCTCGCAATAATTTGGCTTGATTTCAAGCACTTTTTTCACTTTTTCAATTTTAAGGAGTCACTATGGCTACCCTTCCAGGCGGTCTTGAAATCACAACCCCAGCTCCATCTGTTGATGCTTTGGTTCAATCGGCTTTAGCGACAGCAACCAATGTGACAACTTCTACCATTACCACTGGTGGTACTGGTACGGTTGTAACAGGTGCTGGTACTCAAATTGCTGGTTTAGCAACAACAGTCGGTGCTGTGGTTGCAGGCCAAACAGGTTTAAATGGGGCAACAGTTTCTGATGGCGTGGTGACAACACAGGTGACTACGCCTGCTAATGTTGCCTTGGTCACCCAAGGGACTGCAGCACCTGTTACCGCAACTGAAGCACAGAACTACCTACAGGCGCTTGTTAATGCTGCTGCACCAGGCGATCAGGCATTGACTAATATGGTCAATACGATTGCCAATGGTGTGAATGGCCAAGCTGCCGTGCGTGTCGCAATCGTTGACTCCTCTGCAGCTAACACTAGCGGCCAAGTTGTGCTTGACGTCAGTGGTTCGAATACCAATGTGGTACAAGCTGTTGTGGCAAACGGCAATAATGTGGTTGTCAACGGTGCAACAGCAGTTGCAGCGGTGGGTAACGGTAGCTTCCAAGTCGGTGGGACACAAGGTGTGCTGGTTGTGGGTGATGGTGCCAACCAGGCTATCTCTGGCGGTGCTGGCCGTGACACCTTAGTTGGCGGTGGTGGTATTGACAGTATCGTGGGTGGTGCTGGTGATATTGTTGGCTTTAACAGCGTTGGTAACTATACCGTCAGCGGTAGCAGCAATGTTGTGTTGAACTTTGGTTCTGTTGGTGTTACCTCGCTAAACCAATTGGCCTCGCTAGTCACCGGTGTTCAACAAAATGGTGATGCTACCACTTATATCTTTGATAATGGCGTGGCCTCAATTACCTTGGTCGGTATTGACTTAGGGCAGGTCAACTTCTCTTTTAATGAGAATGAGTATGGGTACAAATATTATCCTTCATAATGGCGTGGCCTCAATTACCTTGGTCGGTATTGACTTAGGGCAGGTCAACCTCTCTTTTAATGCACTTGTCTAATTGCTTTTTTTGATGAAAGCATGTAGCTCTTAACTTGTTTCATCTTCTATAAAAAGGCAGACGTTTGTCTGCCTTTTTTTCGGTTTTTTTTTCACTATGGCACATACAAAAAATATTTCTACACAAATTATGATTGCCAACCGGATGATTATTGGTTGGGCCTACGATTCTCATAATAGTGCACTCTCGGTCGTGCTCACGGATATCGACGAAAATGTACTCGCAGAAACTCAAGCTGATTGTATTCTTGATGATATTGAAAAACAAAAAACTCAACTAGATTATTCTTTTCCATGTGGATTTCGTTTTGCTATCCCGCAATGTTTGCTGGATGGTGAAAGGCATGACCTTAATCTGTCAGTTAAAAACTGGAAATTACCCCAAGATCCTAAACCTATTAAATTTTATTTCTCAGCACCAGAAATTTGGCAAGAACCTGTTATCCCTAAAGCTAATCATCCAAAAATAAAAATGCTTGGACACATTGATACTATCAATGCTGAATATATTGCTGGATTTATTGTTGATTTAAACATGCCGTACCAGATGCTTCATATCCTACTTTTGGTTGACAATGTTCCCGTGATGCGAATACGGCCAAACCATGTGCGCCTTGATATTGCTGAACGCTTAGGTCTTGATGAAAAATCTGCAGGTATTTGGGGGTTTCATGTTACATTGCCGTGGCAAATAAAAGATGGAAAAGATCATCAAATTAAGTTGATTTGTCAAGAAACAGGCGAGCTATTGAATCAAGGAAACAAAACTATTCGGTTTGCTTCTTTAGGTAAACCACTGGTTGCAAAAAAAACAGCTTATTTTCCAAAAGTCGATCCTAATTTAATGCCTGTTGTATCGGTTATCGTATTAAACCGCAATGGTGCAACCCCTCTACAGGAATTATTAGAAAGCTGGTATCAACACAATACCCTCCCTGTTGAATGGATTGTGGTTGATCATGCTTCTACGGATAATAGCCTAACACTTTTGCAAGAATGGGCAGAGCGTATTCCCTTACGTATTATTGCATTAGATTTTAATAATTCTTTTTCTGCCTCATGCAATCTTGCAGCGCAACAGGCAAATTCATCTTATTTGCTGTTTTTAAATAATGATATTGTTTGGTTACAAGATGCTTTACCGGCAATGTTAAATACACTCTTGATTGAATCTAGTGTCGGACTGGTTGGACTTAAGCTCATTACAAGAGATGAAGGTTGGATTGAAGAAACACAACATCTTGGTATTCGATTTGCTTTACATGGTAATCAATACTGGCCTTATGAAGTTTCACCTTTGACAGATCAATACTGTTTAACTCATTCACCTGAATCACATACAGGCGTTACCGGCGCAGTCATGCTATGTCGTAAAAAAGATTTTGATCATATTCATGGCTTCGATGAACGTTATTTTTATGGTTTTGAAGATGTTGATTTATCGTTGCGTATGATTCGTGATTTAGATAAAACATGTTTGTGCCGTAACGATTTAGTTGCACTACATCGACATGGTTATACCCGACTGACAGGTCGAGAAAGAAAGGTATTTGACCGGCAAACCTATAATGCGGCTGTTTTAGAAAAAAATTGGGGTTTGTGGTTAAAGCAGATAATACGTCAGAAAAAATTTAGTCACGACCAAGTTTGGCTAAAGCGCGATATGATTTGTGTTGTTTTACTTGACGACCCTAGCACCGAGCAAGGACAGCAACAATTTCAACATGCCGCACAACTGATTAAAACATTGAATACCTTAGACCCAGAATTAACATGGCAATTAGTATTGGTTTATGAAGATCTCACTAAACTACAACAGGCTGATTGTCTATTTGTATTTAGTGATCGTGCAGATATTCGTCAGCTTACTCTGTTACCTGTTGATAGTCTTAAAGTAGCGGTGTATGACGCTTCACCTCGCTATCTGCTTTGGCAGCAACAACCTTGGTGGCAGAGTTTTGATGATCATGTGGCGGTGACAGATTTATTACATGCAACAACAGCCTATTGGCAACATTGGGCACGACAGCTGCGGCTTGCTATTCTATTACCGATACAACGTACAGAATGTGAAAAGCAACATCCGCTGTGGTTAGCTGTGACAAGCTTACAATCTCGTTTGCGTCAAGAGCATGTGAGTGTTCGTTGCTACACGGTGGATGAATGGTCAAAGCGCGATTTTGTGTGTGACGTTGTGGTACATATTTACAGCGAAAATCATCGTTACTTGATTGAACCACGTGTGGATGCTGTCAATGTATTGTGGGCTTTAGATGCACCCATAGGGCTAGCAGCGTCAACGATAGAGCGTTTTGATGTGTTGTGGCAGGCAAGTGAAATAGTGACAAATCACATCAATATTCCTGTACACACTTGTTATCCTTGGGTTGAGTCAACATTAACGCTACAACAACAAACGACGATCGCCCTTGAGCAAATCTGTACTATTGATACCAAAGTAAGCGATGAGGTGGATCATGCGGTGGAAAAACCTTTGTGCTTTATCCCTGCCCTTGGTCAACTACCGTCTTATCAGCCAACTTGGAAACATCTCAACCTTAAAGTCTCAACAGCAAACTTCACCACTGCTTATATGCCATCTTGGATAGGATGGGCAGCTAAATATCAAATGTCGATTTCACTAAATGACATCCCCTTGGTAGATGTCTTGGAACAGCCAGCAATCTCATATTTAGTTAATCGCCTTCAACAGCTCTTGGAACAACGTTGTGGATCTTCTGTTTATTCATCCTAATTTTCCCGGTCAGTTTCGTCAGTTAGCCGCTTATTTTGTGCAGCAGCCTACTATTAAAGTTTACGCTGTTGGCGATCAAAGCTGGATTGCCGATGATGTCCCTATTCCGGGCGTTGAATTATTCACTTATCCCAGCCCAGAAAAAGCGGCTGACGGGGTGCATCGCTATAATCGCACCATGGAAATGGCGATCAAACGTGCAGAACAGGTAAAAGAACTTCTTTTAGCAAAAAAGCGAACGGGTTTTGAGCCAGAGGTGATTATCGTGCATCCAGGTTGGGGAGATGCTTTTTTTCTAAAAGAATTGTTTCCTCTGACCCCAATTATCGGTTTTTTCGAGTTTTTCTATCATCCTCGTGGAGCTGATGTTGGGTTTGATCCTGAGTTCCCGAGTGGTTTTGATGATATTTTCCGGTTAAAAATACTCAATGCAGTACAACTATTGGCATTAGAAAGCTGTGATACCCTGATTTCACCAACCGATTGGCAAAAAAAGCTGTTTCCCCGTGCTTATCAAGACCAAATTCAGGTATTACATGAAGGCATTGATATCGATCGGTTACAACCTAATCCCCTGGCTGTAGTAACCCTACCCAGTGGTCAACAGCTTAGCGCAAAGGATGAAGTGCTAACCTATGTGAGCCGCAGTTTGGAGCCATATCGCGGTTATCATCAGTTTATGCGCGCTTTGCCAACCATTTTGGCTCAACGCCCCAATTGTCAGGTGTTGATTGTTGGCAATCATGATGTTAGCTACGGAGTTCGGCCTAGCGATGGTATCTCATATCAAGAAAAATACTGGAATCAAGTTAAGGATCAACTTGACCAATCACGTGTGCATTTCCTGGGGAGTCTACCTTATGAAGATTATCTTGCTGTATTACATATCTCCTCGTTGCACATTTACCTGACCTACCCTTTTGTTTTATCGTGGTCGGTGATGGAAGCGATGGCTTTGGGATGTACGATCTTAGCTTCGGATACCGCACCAGTGACAGAAGTGATGCGTGATGGCGAAAATGGGTTATTAGTGCCGTTTTTTGATCAAAAACAATTAGCTGAAAAAGCGATTGCAGTATTGGCTGCCCCAGAAAAATATCAACATTTGGGTGCTAAAGCACGTCAAGACATCATCGATAAATTCGATACCAAAACAGCCCATCAACACTATCACACCCTAATCAATATCCTCACTGCCTAGAGCAGGCAAGCGAAGTAGATTTCTTTCTAACAATGATAGGATTGTAAAGTGCAAACTGAATTAAACCACCTACTGACTTCAGCCTCTGAATTACTACAATCTTTTAAACTGGTTGAAGCACAATCGATATATCAACAGATTCTGAGCAAACAACCCGGTAATGCTATGGCAATGCTCGGTTTGGCGATTGTTTATAATCGTAGCGATGCGCCAGAAAAAGCAAAAAAATTGCTTGAACCTTTATTACTAAAAATCAATCAGTTACAACAAGCTAAAAAACCCCAGCCGCATAAAGCAAAAGGCGTAGCTAAACCAAATACTGCTACCCCGTCCTTAGATCCTGCTACTGTAGCAACCGTCTATGCACAAATGGGATATGCTTGTCACCAGCTAAATCAACTGAGTGAAGCTCGCAATTTCTACCAAAAATCTCTGGCGGCTTATCCTTCTGTTGATGTGGAAAATCTACTGCAACAAGTTGATAAGCCGCTAGTGAAACCCTCATCAGAAGATATTATTCTGGCTCAAGTTAACCGTATGATCTCGGAAAACCGGCTTGCCGAAGCTGTTGAAATAATGAAAAAGGCAACCGAATTAGCGCCAGAAAGTCCTGCTTTATTGCATGGTTTAGGTATGTTGCTTAGACACCTGCAACAGCCAGATCAAGCGATGCCATTAGTGCAACAAGCTATTATCTTAGATCCTACCAACCCTATTTATTACAATGATTTAGGGATGATTTTTCAGGATCGTGCAGAATATCAAAAAGCAATTTCTTTTTATAAAAGAGCGATTAAACTCGATGCGAATTATGCTGCAGCTTACAGCAATCTAGGGGTAGCTTATAAATCCCTTGATCAGATGGAAGAGGCGATTGCTTCTTATCAAAAGGCTATTGAAATTAAACCTAATATGGCAGCTGCTCATAATAACTTAGGTAATCTGTATCGTATGATTGGTAAAAAGCAAGAGGCACAAACGCATTTGTTAAAAGCGATTGAGTTAGTCCCTGATTATGCCGATGCTAAGAAGAATCTCGCGGCTTTATTTTCAGAAGGATGAGAGTTTTAACTGTTCGGCTTATCGTTCTGGGGCAATGGTGCGTCGCCCCTTCGGGGTGACGGCACCGTACGGGTCATGAGGATTGGGTGATGTTGTAGGGTACGTCACCCGTTAGGGCGACGTGCCAAAGCCAGTGTGAGATGGTTTGTTGGAATGGTGTCATGGTGCGTCACCCCTACGGGGTGACAGCACCATACAGATGATGAGGATTAGGTAATGTGCCACACTGCTAAGTGCTCGTTTTTATCCCGTTTTTCTCGCAAAATTGCCGAATTTGCAATAAAAAAGGGGTGCCAAGTTGGGCGATTTCCGCCATGATTAGGACAACACACTTTGTCCCAAATAATAAAAGGTGGAATTTGCAATGAAACATGCCCTG
>RRZU010817705.1_pt1 | contig 11717 bp, 10 predicted proteins | sample 2165561 | NCBI WGS metagenome assembly RRZU01 (sample SAMN10456909, study PRJNA506462) | wastewater metagenome | isolation source: wastewater sludge | place: USA: Moscow, Idaho | reverse complement strand
TGATGCACCGAAGCTGAGAAGCATGTTGGAACCGGCTGTGATTTGGAATCAATATTCACCAAAGAAGAGCTTCATAGCAATGAGGAAGCAATTAGGCTGCTTAGATCCGAATACTCAGCCGTACATAGATTGGATTGTTTTGATGTAGACATCAGCGCGTTGGCAGGAATTGTTGGCGCATTGATAAACATTTTACTTGTCGGGATCCCGCAAAAAGGGCCAGACGGCTTAACCGGCGGATCACTATCGAACTATATTCGAAGCTACTTCGACAAGAAATTCCCTGCTGATGAAATGCAGAAGTTGGCAAACTCCAAAGAGAGTAAAGTTTCGTTTGATGGTCGCAGTGTTCTTATAGGAATATCTTGCAAAGCCTGTGTTTATGCGGGTTTGCAAGTGTATGATTGTTATCGAAACGATTTAAAGCAAAAAAATTAAATAGTGCTTTCGCTTTTCTTTCGTCTGCAATCGATACTATCATTTTAAATACAGTGAAAGTAGAAGTCTATTAACGCCCTCGCACGATAGCGTTTGAAGTACTTACGATTTGATTATTAAAAGCAAAACTAATCTTCGAATCGATTTAACCTAGCCCAGCTTCTTGAGGCGCTGGAGTGCTCCGCGCTCCTCTGCACCCAGATGTTGTCCGCGCTTACGTTCTGCTTCCATTGTGATAGAATGGTTCTTGTCCATGGTGGTTGGTTCCTTCTGTCAGAGTGTTGTGTGAGAACTCTATTCTAACAGAAATCCAATCACCATGGATTTTTCTATGTGTTCAATTTGATTTTACAATTTACCAATCATATAAAAATGGAAAAGATACACAAGCATCGATTTTCTTCAGCAGATGATTCTTCGGTATCATCTCATCTAATGTGGCTACGACCATTTGCAGTTGACCACTTCAACGTCCCATCATTTTTATCACGCTCCCATATCCTTATTATACCATAACAAATGCTTTACATGGGACTTTGTCAACTGGTCCAATACTTGACACTACCGTTGTTAGGGAGCTTCTTATTTAGCGCCATTATTCTTTCTGCGGATATTTCCTATAAAAACAAAGAGGGCGTTTCCAGTAGCAAGCTGCCAACTGAAAACGCCCTCTTTTTGCCGTCAAAGCGGTGCTAAAATTACTTCTACACCCATCTCCCGCAATGTTTGTATATGCTGTGGGTCAGCCCCTTCATCTGTGATTATGGTGTCAATATCAGAAAAGCCGCAAACAGATATAAACGCGGTGGTGGTAAATTTTGTGTGGTCACAAACCGCCACTGTTCTATCTGCCACAGACAAAATGCGCCGTTTCAACATCACTTCATCCACATTGGTAATAAAACAGCCGGAATTCACATCGATGGCGTCAAACCCCAAAAAAGCAATATCTGCCCGCGTGTTGCCAATCATTTCTTCCGCCACATAACCACGCAGGGTATAAAAATCCATACGAAGCTGCCCCCCGGTGACAAGCACATTGATGCCCGGACACGCCATTAAATCAGAGGCAATGGCAATGTCGTTTGTCACACAGTTTACACCCTTTCGCTCTTTTAAAAAAGGCGTCATGGAGCGTGTTGTGGTGCCTGCATCTACAATAATGGCCTGCCCATTTTGAATCAGACAGCTGGCGGCCTCTCCAATAGCAGATTTCTCTGCGGCATTGGCGTAGCTTTTTTCAATATACGGCATCTCGCTGTAATGATCCTTCACGTCACAGGTTGCACCGCCCCGGGTGAGAAGCAGCGCATTGCTGGCACCCAAGGCGGTTAAATCACGTCGGATAGTAGCCTTAGAGACCCCTAGCATTGCCATCAATTCGTCTACACTGGCATAGTGCCTGTTTTGTACATATTCAAGAATTCTTGCTTGACGTTCCTCGCGCAGCATGATAACGCCTCACTTTTGTTATAATAAGCATCAAAACGCATCAAATGCTTTCTTAAAGTATACCGAGCAAGGCCTTAAAAGTCAATGCTTAAAGCCAAATCCTTTATACACAGCCCTGCAGCAATACGCTTAAAGCATTTGCATATGGCGTTATCTGGTTCATTTTTTACAGTTGTGTAATACTCTGGCAGCCTGTGCCAAGTAGAATTCCGGGTCTTTAAAGTAGGGTGCCAGCAGTTCCAGCGAACACCAACCTGTATACCCGTAACGCTTGAACAGAGCCAGTGCATCAGGAATAGAGATTACGCCGCGCGGGTCATCAAGCTGCATATGAAATTCCGTTGCGCCATCGCTGTTGCAAATGTGGATATATTCCATATGTGAGCCAAGCAGCTCAAAATATTCAGAAAATGGTTCATTTGCAATTACTGGCGGAACCACATCCAGCATTCCGCTCATGGCAGGGCTGTGCACCGCTTCAATCAAATTGCTTAAATCCTGCGCAGTGGTAATGATGTTTCCCTCACTGGGGGAAAGCGTTTCCATCAGCAGGTGTACGCCTAAGGCTTCGGCGCGTACACAAACAGCAGTCAGCCCTTCCACCAAACCCTCCCACACGCTTTTTCGGTCTATTCCGTAGCCGGGATGTGGCGCAGTAACCTGCATTTTATCGGTACCCATAGCTGCGGCGACCTCTACACAGCGGCAGAGATACTGCACAGTTTCTTTGCGTTCGTTCGCAAGGCGGGAGGTTAGGCTATAGGGATAGGCTAGCAGCTCCGGCGTGTACATCGAAATTTCCACCCCATATTTTTTCTTCCACGCCTGTATTTGCCTTTCCATGGCATCGTTCAGGTCGTAAGCATAGACGTGCGGGCGAGCGCCCCATACCTCCACCCCTGCAAACCCGTAAGCCTGTGCCATTTTAAAGGAGTATTCCAGCGGGTAGCGGCAAAACTGGTAGGTTAAAAAAGAATATTTCATAAAAGCTTTACCTCTTTCTTCCGAGAAAACAATTCCCGCCGACAAAACCGCCGACGGGAATTGTTTTTCTGCTTACTGTAATAGTATCAGCCTTTGTCCACGAAATTTTCCACATCCTTGGCGGTGAGCATGCCCAACTCGGTGTTTACCACACCGTCAATGGTTTCTCCCTCCAAAATTTTATAGGCAGTTTCCAATGCGGTGCGGCCAATCACCTTCGGGAACAGCGCCACGGAGGAGATGATGTTACAGTCAGGGCCGTCTTTTTTCATAATTTCAACCTGCTCAGGGGAAGCATCATACCCAGCAATTTTCACGTCAGGGCGGTTCATCGCCTGGCAGGCCGCGTACGCGCCCAGCGTGTTGTCGCCCATAAAGCAGAAGATTCCGGTGATGTCAGGGTGCGCAGTGAGCATGTTTTCAGTGGTAGCGCGGTGTGTGTCACGTGTGCCGTTGGAGAGCTGACGCACAACCTCAATGTCCGGGTATTTCGCAATTTCTTCGGCAAAGCCTGCAATGCGCTCTTCCGCGGTGGTCACACCGGGAACCTCTTCCAGTATCAGCACCTTACCCGTGGTGCCCATCTCCTGCACAAGGTATTGCGCGGCCATTTTGCCGCCAGCATAGTTGTCTGAAAGGACCTTTGCGTCCACAGTCGCAGTGGTTTCAATGTCATAGTCCACCACAACAATGCCTGCCTCGCGCACCTTATCAATGTAAGGCACAATCGCGTCAGCGTCCACGGGGGCAATACAAATGGCATCCACCTTCTGCTGGATTAAATCCTCCAGAATGGCAATTTCTTTTTGCATGTCGCCTGCAGGATCGGGCGACACCACTTGCACGCCCAACTCTTCTGCTGCGTTCGAAGCGCCCGTTACAATATCTACGCCAAACTCTTCTGCCAGCGACCATGCCAAAACCGCAACCGTATATTGTTTATCTGTTTCGGCGGGCGCTGCGGAGGTTTGCGCAGCAGGGGCGGAGCTGCAGGATGCCATCGTAAGCATCATACAGACGGACAGGATAACTGCGAAAATGCGTTTTTTCATGTTGAACTCTCCTTTTTTGTTATAAACTAAGATTGCAAGCAATCAGCGTTTTTTTGAAGTGGAATAAATCGAATATAGTACCGACGCAATGATAATGGCACCTTTTACCACAAGCTGCCAGTAAGAGCTGATGTACATCAGATTCATGCCGTTGTTGATAATACCCATTAGCAGTGCACCAAGGAAAATCCCCACCACGGCGCCTTTACCGCCACTGAAGGAAACGCCACCCATGGCACAAGCCGCAATAGCCTCTGTTTCAAATGCATTGCCGGCTGTAGGTTGGGCGGAAGCGTTGCGGGCGGAGAGGATGACACCGGCCAAGGCAGCCAAAATGCCACTGATCATGTATGCCAATGTAATAACGCGCTTGGCATTGATGCCGGAGTGATGCGCCGCCTGATAGTTACCGCCCACAGCATACACGCTGCGGCCAAAGGAAGTACGGGATAAAATAACACCGATGACAACAAAGGCTGCCAGCATAAACAGAATAGGAATAGGAATGCCAAACACCGTTCCCACACCCAGATTCAGCATGTTATCAGGCAGATTGCCAATGGGTCTTCCATCGCAGACCAGATAAGCTACACCGCGCAAAGATATTTGCAGACCAAGCGTCATAATAAAAGCGGGAATGCCTGTTTTGGCAATCATGAAGCCTGCAAACGCACCCAGCGCCGCACCAATGACCATACCCACCAGCATAGATGGCACAAGGCTCATTATGTCTTTCACAACCATCTGTGTGACAATTGCGCCGCACAAACCAGCCACGGAGCCTACCTGCAAGTCGATGCCGCCTGTCATCATTGCAAACGCCTGACCGCAGGCCAAAATACCATATACCGATATTTGCCGCAGCACGTTCAGCAGATTTTGCTGCGTTAAAAAGTTTGGGCTTCGAAAGCTTAAAAAGGTGCTGACGACTAAAATTACAAGAATTAAACCTGAATACGACCGAAACTCAGAGTTGTTGAGTTTTTTCCACACCATTGATGTTCGGCCTGGCGCTTTTTCAGAAATTTGTGCATTTTTCATTGCGCGGCTACCTCCTTGGATGCTAGTTTCATAATAACTTCCTCTGTGGCATGGGCTGCGTCCACTTCGCCGGTAATACTGCCTTCACGCATCACGATAATGCGGTCACTCATGTTCAGCAATTCCGGCAATTCTGAGGTAATCATAATAATGGACACGCCATGCTTAACCAGCTCATTCATAATTTCATAGATTTCCGCTTTGGAGCCCACGTCAATGCCGCGGGTCGGCTCGTCCAGAATCAGAATTTCCGGTTGTGTAATCAGGCATTTCGCAAGCACCACCTTTTGCTGGTTTCCGCCGCTTAAATTGCCCGCCAGTTGCTGTGACCCGGAGGTTTTAATGCTCAGCTTTTTGATATAAGCCTCGGCCTGTGTGCGCTCAGTCTTTGTGCGCATAAAGCCCGCTGTGCTGAATTGATGTAGGGAGGAAAGCTCCATATTGTGCAAAATACTGCGTATCAATACAAGGCCTTGGTCTTTTCGATCCTCGGGCACAAGTCCAAACCCGTTTTTAATGGCTTGCGTTGGGTTTTTGTTTTCAATGCGCTGTCCGTTTTTAAGGATAGAACCTGTGCACTTATCCAGCCCTATCACCGCACGCATCAGCTCTGTGCGCCCCGCGCCTACCAAACCACCAAAGCCAAGCACCTCGCCTTTTCGCAGCGAGAAGGATGCGTCCTTCACATAACTGCTCACAATATGTTCTACCTTTAATATCTCATCACCGATGGCCACGTGCTCTTTTGGAAACTGATGCTCCAGCGTGCGGCCTACCATCATAGAGATAACTTGATCCGTATTGAGATCTTTCACAAGGCCGCCACCGGAATTGTGCCCGTCGCGCAACACGGTAATGCGGTCGCCTATAGCGAAAATATCCTCCAGACGATGCGAAATGTACACCAGCGAAATATCGCGCGCCTTCAGATCTGCAATGATACGGAACAGAATCTCTGTTTCCTCTGTAGTGAGCGAGGAGGTTGGCTCATCAAAAATAATGATTTTCGCATCAAATGAAACAGCCTTCATAATCTCCACAAGCTGACGTTGTGCCACGCTCAGTGACCGAATGTAGGTATCCGGGTCAAAGTGGATAGATAGCTTGTCCATTAATGCAAGGGTCTTTTTTCGCAGAGCGCTAAAATCCACAAATCCGCTCTTTTTGGGGTAACGTCCCATAAAAATATTTTCTGCAACTGTCATATCCGGAAACTGTACCAATTCCTGATAAACAGTGCTGATACCGAGACGATGCGCCGTATTAGGGTCAGAGATGTGAATTTTTTTCCCATTAAGGAAAATGTCGCCTTGCGTAGGCTGCTCTACACCGGAAAGAATTTTCATCAGCGTAGATTTACCTGCGCCGTTTTCTCCCAGTAAGCAAAGCAGTTCGCCTTTTTCAAGTTCGAAATCCACCTGCTCCAACGCGCGAATACCGCCGTAGCGTTTCGTGATACCTTTCATTGTGAGCAAAAGCTCTGGCATGCTGCGATTCCCCCTTTTACGCCCCTTTTATTTTATATTTCGGGTCAATCAATCTTCCAACTGCTGTGCACATCCAAAGGCACCACGTACCATGCAGTTGCGAATAGCCAACAGATTGCCTTCCGACATAGCATATTCTATAAGCTGCGCACGGTAATCGAGGTCGTCCTCTGGCGTTGTACAGGGCTGGTCTAAGGTACCGCACAAGCTGCGGTAACGCTCCAACCCTTCATAATAGGTGCTGATGAAGCCCGTTAGGAAGGAGTCTCCCGCGCCAAGCGTATCCACTACCTTTCCCTGCGGGTTATAGGGTGCCTTGGTATAAAATCGGGTACCGTCATACACGACAGCGCCACGCCGCCCGATGGTAGAAATCGCCAGGGAGCAACCCAGCGAAACAGTTTTTTTGAGTAAGGTATGCAGCGTTTCATCTGGCAGCTTTTTCCCGGAGAAAAAAGCGATGTCGATATTGGGACAAATTTGGTCAAAATCTTTTTCTGTCCACACATCGGAAAAGTCGTACACCACCGGAACGCCGCGCTCTCGAATAAGATGTAATTGATTTTCTATAAAGCTGTAGCAACTGGAATGTGCCACATGGAAATTCGCAATATAATCAAGCCTTTCGGGTGTGAGCTGCAGCGGCTGTGACTTCACTGCGCCGAAATCATTGTCATCGGTAATGCAGCGGTCACCGTCTGTAAGCGTTGTTGTGCAGCGGCCCGTTTCGCCGTGCACAAAGGCGCTTTGTGCAATATCCACCCCGAGACTTTTCAGTGCGCTCTGAATGATTTCTCCCTCGCGGTCATCGGCCAGCACGCCCATGTATGCGGTTTCGTGCCCAAGCTGTTTTCCATAAACCGCAAAGTTGATGCTGTTCCCACCCGGATACAAAACACCACGCTGAGGGTAACGGTCGACCACGTTATCTCCTACGCCAATCATTCTGATCATATAGGTCGTCCTCCGCTTTCCTGCGGACGCGGCGCGTCCGCAGGAGGCTGTCTCATCAAAGTTTCAAAGTTACTTGCGTGTTCGCGTATGGTTTAATACTCCATCTGGCGGTAGTATCTGCGTGTGGTAAGCGGGTGGTTGCGCACATGCTCAAGATGGCAGCTCAAACGCTCAGTAATTACGTAAATGACGACCGGAGAAATAAACTTGCGCAAATCTTCATCCAGCGGAAGCGCCACTTCTTTGGTGTCAAACACATTGATCTCTTTGGTTACATTTTTGGAGAAGTTCATGACGCGATCCATCAACGGGCGTGTTTCGTCCTCACCGTAGAACAGAATCAGGCTGGTATCCTCTTCCACCAACTCAAGTGTGCCGTGGAAAAACTCTGCCGCGTGGATGGATTTTGTTTTGATCCACTGCATCTCTTCCAAAATGCACATAGCGTAGTCATACGCTTCGCCCCAAACATTACCGCTGCCGATGACCATGTGATAATCGGTATCTTTGTGACGCTCTGCCATTGCTTTGCACCGATCCTCATACTGCTCTTTCGCCTTAACAAAGTAGGGTGCCACTTTCCCTAGCTGATCCATGAAGCGGTCATAAGCCTGGAATGCACCGGCATTGTACATCATGCGAGCCGTGAAGGGAATGTTTGTCAGGTAGATGGCCTCTGCAAGGCAGTCATCCTCAGCAAAGCTGTGCAATAGGTAGTCAGCATATTCGCAAGCGGGAGTGTTTGCGTTGGAAACGTACATTACCACACGTGCACCGGCATCTTTGCAAAATTTAGCGGCGGCGACAATTTCTTTTGTATTGCCCGAGCGGGTGGAGAACACACAGACAGAATCCTTGGTGAAGCGGCGATGCCCCATGAGCATAAACTCGGCGGCAATCATACAGTGCGATTCAATGTCTGACTGGGTATCCAGCATATATTTCAGCGGCAGGGAATGCGCATAGGTGCCGCCGCAGCCGATAAAGAAAATATTGCTGTACCCAGCCTTGCAAATTTCATCAGCCGCTACCTCAATTTGCGGCCGCAACGCCAACGCGTCACCCAAAACCTTTTCGTATCTGGCTACATCAAAATTAAACATTAGTCTTCCTCCTTGTTTGAACCATGCTTGTTACCTGCATGCGAATTTACAAGTAACTGAGCAGTTATGACTCGTTTTGAATTTTAACTGCACTTTTAGTATAGTTCTGTGATGCAATCATGTCAATAATTTTACTTATAAAAAAGTTTTTTTAGAACAAATCACAAAATGTAATTGTTGTTTATTGCCAAATTCCACATATAACAATTCAATTTTTTCTTTATATGAATTTTTGTTTTTTGTGGCCGTCCGCAAAAACTTCAATGTCATAACATATCATTATGATTCATACGCAATCATATTTGCTTAAATGTTGCTGAGAGAAATGGCTTATAGCTTCCGCCCGTCTCTGTGTGGTTTGCTTTTGTTCCAATAGCAAACCGGCATTTGTCATACAATAACAAAAGCCGATGGTAAGCTTCCGTGCGCCACAACACACAGAAAGCCACCATCGGCTCGCCCGCATAGTAAGAGATGCATCTCTGCCTTTCAGATAGAAATATCATCCGCAATTTGATACAAGCGTGCTTGAAAAGACTTTTTCATGTCAAGCGCCCGCAAAATATCCATGTCTACAATCTCGTCCTTTTGTACAACAATCACCTTGTTGCCAATACCCTTCTCTAAAAGCTCCACGGCATAATAGCCCATTTGGCTTGCTAAAACGCGTTCCCTCGCCGTGGGCATGCCGCCGCGCTGCACATGCCCGAGAATGGTAGTACGCGATTCCACCCCGGTGCGCCGCTCTATCTCCTGCGCAATTTCCTCCAAAGACGGCGCACCGTTTTTATCCGGAACACCTTCCGCCACAAGCACAATAAAATGCTTTTTTCCCATGGGTAAGGTGCGCTTGATTTTTTCTACAATATGTTCCAGAGAAAAGGGGAGTTCTGGAATCAGCACCGCGATAGCCCCGCAGGCAATACCGGCATATAAAGCAAGGTCGCCACAGTTTCGTCCCATAACCTTGACAATAGAGCAGCGGTCATGCGATTGTGAAGTATCACGCAGCTTATCCACCATTTCCATTACTGTGTTAATGGCTGTATCAAAGCCAACGGTGTAACTGCTGGACGCAATGTCGTTGTCAATAGTGCCCGGAATTCCAATGCAAGGCACGCCCTTTAGTGAGAGCTCACGCGCACCACGAAAAGAACCGTCGCCTCCAATTACCACTAAGCCGTCCATGCCAAGCTCTTCGCAAGCGCGGCGGCCCTCCTCCACGCCTGTATCTTCTCGAAACGCAAGGCAGCGCGCCGTGCCAAGCACCGTGCCGCCGCGGTGTAGAATGTCACTGACACTGCGCAAATCCATCTCTTGCACATCGCGTGAAAGCAATCCGCTGTATCCATGTCGCACCCCCAATACGCGCATGTTTTTGCATAGTGCCGTGCGCACCACTGCGCGAATTGCCGCATTCATACCTGGGGCGTCACCCCCACTCGTTAATACTCCAATCGTTTTTTGCTTTGCCTTCATTCTACTCACCCTTCCGTGACATGCGCCACAGTAAAATTCAGAAAACGGGCAGGCCTTTTACACACTGCCGACACTTACTATACCCAGAGGGTTCGAATCGCTTTTGCCACGCCATGCGCATCACACGTATCGGTAATCATATCGGCTTGTTCCAATAAAGGCCGCGCCGCATTTCCCATCGCTACCCCCATGCCGGCAAAGTGCATCATCTCTAAATCATTCATACCATCGCCCATACATACAAGCTGCTCTCGCTTGAGCCCGCGCTTTTGCAATAAATGTGCAAGTGCGCTCACCTTGGAAACGCCTGCTGGCATAACCTCTAGAAAATATGGGGTAGAGCAGTATACATCGCACTTCCCAGCCAAGGCACCGCAAATAACAGGCTGCGCTTTTGCTATTTTTTCCGGCTCACCTACCATCAGTACTTTAGGTGATGCGCTTGTCATGTCCTCTACTGCCTTTGCGCTAAATACTGGCAATCTGGCAATATCACGCTCTAACAAAACATAGGGATTGTCCGGCTCACAGCTTAGGAGCACATCTTCACGGTAAGTGACAGGGGCTAACCCATGCTTCACCGCAAGCAATACCGCCTCTTTGACTATATCGGCGGTTAAAGCATGTACCTGCAACGCGTTTCCTTCTCCGTCTGACACAATTCCACCATTAAAGCATACCAGTGCAGCTCTGCTATCTGTCAGGTGCAGTTCCCTTGCAATGGGAAGAACTCCACTCACAGGCCGCCCTGTTGCCAAAATAACCTGCACACCCAAACGCAAAATTCGTGCAATTTCAGCTTTTACCTGAGCTGTAATTTGTTTGTGGGAATTCAGTAGCGTTCCATCCAAGTCAAACGCTGCCATCTTATATTTCATCCTATTCATCCTCTTTGCGCTGTTTCTATTTGAGTCAATTTGAATTACAAAGATTAGAATAGCGCAAAAAATGCTCTTTGTCAATAAATAGGCATTGATTTTTTGGGTATTTATGCACGTTTGGTATTATGGAACAAAACGTATCATAACAGAGCACGCAAAAGCCACAAAACAAACAAAAGCGAACAGTTTTCCCATTAAGGCGTAGCGCGAACGCATGCGCCGCGCTAGAGGGTATACCGCGCAGTGACCAAATCAGCCAAGCAGCTTCACCACAGTACATCGCTCATCCTCTGAAATAATTATACGTTAAAAGGAAAAACCTCAAAGCGTGAAAATTGCAATAACAAATTGAGCACTCTGCGAGAATAGACGACCGGTTAATGGCAACGATAAATCAGGTCAAGCTGCGCATCAAACAGTTCCTCTGGGGTTCGATAGTGAAGGCGCTTTCTGGGCAGGGCATTCATTTCGTCCGCAAACATCAGGATTTCCTCGTCTGTGTAGTTCCAAATGGACACGCCTTTTGGATAAGGTACAATAAGTTGCGCAAATTCAAAAGAGGACAGAAAGAGACATGGTTTGCAGATTTCTGGTAGAATGAAGTTACCACACACTCATTCTGAAAGGAGACTACAAACCATGTCCGAGAAAATTGTACAGTTAAACGAGGAAGTAATCAAGACCTGCTAATAAAAGTCAAGCAAAATTCCTAAAAAGCAGAGCGGTGAAAAAGTGCGTAGCAAATCAAGCCGCCAAGCATCTCCGAAATTGAAATGGCGGCCAATCTGTGTAAAGTTATATATGCATTAGGCAAATTCCAATGAATCTAAATGTGCTTTTACGGTA
>RRZU013270735.1_pt1 | contig 11720 bp, 9 predicted proteins | sample 2165561 | NCBI WGS metagenome assembly RRZU01 (sample SAMN10456909, study PRJNA506462) | wastewater metagenome | isolation source: wastewater sludge | place: USA: Moscow, Idaho | reverse complement strand
CAGCGGATGGCTACGGGTCTCAACACCTCGTATCATCCCAGGCCAGGAGCACCTTTCGCCATTCATTCCGCCGGTCGAGACCACACCCCCGTGAAATCTCGAGGTTAGTGCCCCACGCCGACGTCTGCTCTCACCCCTCCGTGCTCGCTCACGGCTTGCCGTGCTCATAATCGAGGTGAGATGGCCAGCCGCCGTCCCGGCGGGGATGCTCATCACAAGACGCCGCTCGTGGTCGTGAAGCACGATCGCTAAGGTGCGGTGGTGCAGGCGCGTGGCACCGGGGACCGCCCGTGGTATGGCCTCGCATGGGCACCGCGGTCCGGCGCGCAGTGATCCACGACCACTCACGCGCTACTCACGTTGAGATCTGCACCGACGAGAAGGTCGCCACCGCCACCGGCCGCCACGCAGGCGAGGAAGGGCTTCGCAACCGACGGTTCCCCACTGCCGGATTGCTGAATCGGTCAGACCCGACTGAGGTCAGCGCATGTGCTAGCAAGCGTGCCGTCGCGGATCCTCGTTCTCGTCAACTCCCACTCCATGGAGGCTGGCAGGATGTCTTCTATGGCGTACGTGGCAGGCGAGGTAACTAAAGACCTGTCAGATGCGCTCCATCTAGTGCTCGGCGCGGTAGTGGAGTCACCCGAGCCGGTTCTGGTGCTGGCTTGGTACTTGGACTCGCTGGCCAAGGAGTACGGACTGTCTGAAAGCCTGGAACTCGATCTGAGCCCGCTCGATCGGCTGGACCTACCGGCTCCCGCCCAGACTATGGTCAACCACTACTTGGCGGACGAAGACGAGGCAGTCGAGGTGGACTCCCTTCGAGACCAGCTCTACTCCGTGTTCCTCGCGTTGTCGCAAGACAGGGACGCTCGCCGCACTCTCAACAAGCGCCAACCCATGAGTGAAATGGCGGTGATGCATCTCGCGCAGATCTACTGGAACCTCGAAGGTAACCAAGCTCGACCGATGCTCCCGATTCGGACGGGGCAACGGATCAACGTGGCGGGCAGGCAGGTTGTTGCCGACATTAAGGTTCCGGGGGTAACTAAGGACTTCGCCACGATGAGGTGGGCGGCCCGGGTCAATCAGAAGGCTCAGGTCAAGTCAGCCGGGCAGGGCTTCCGAACACAAGGTGCCCGCCTTGCGGTGCTGGCCGCTCGACTTATCGTCAGCAACGGACCGCCGTTCCTAGGGGACCTGGACGAGATGAAGCTCAGGTTCAGCTCAGCCGTTGATGGTAAGCCCAGGCTCGAGGCCATTCACTGGCACGGGCCCGAGTCTGATGTCGAGCTCCAGCCGACATGGGCGCGGCGACCTCGGCAAGCCAGCTCATTGGTCTTGGTGGGAAGGCCGATCCATCCGAGCGCGGGTTACCAGCGTCGCCGCTTCGATGACCAGATCGACAAACTGTGGCTCGAGGGCGGAGACCGGCGCTTGTGGCTGGTCGGAGGACCCGGATTGGGCAAGTCCTACAGTGCCGGCCGAGTAGCACTAGGGGCCCTTGGTAGTCGCGGCGATGACGGTGAGAGCCTCTTGGTGTGGGTGGATTCTGCCGGTGCTGGGTCGGTTACTCGGGCCTATGCTGAGGCTGCGGACCGGTTGAGCGACTACGGTCTTCCGATCCACGCTGGCTCCGGGGATTCCGAAGCGGCCAGGGCAAGGGCACTACTCGATGTCCTGGCGGCCAGTCGGTGGCGTTGGCTCGTCGTCCTGGACAACGCAGACTCCGCCGAACTGTTCCAGGCTGGCCTCATACCTCCGGGCAACAACTCGAATGGTCGGGTCTTGATCACGACGACGAACTATGACCACCGGATGGGCAGCAATGGCCGCCTTGTCTTTGCGGGGCTGTTCACCGCCGAGGAAGCGGAGGGGTACCTTCGAAGCGGGGTCCACGCGCGTGGGCGAGCGTCGAGCCTTCTGCAGCGAGCAACCAGCGCCGACACGAAGGCGCTTGCCGAAGCTGTCGGCCATCAGCCATTGGCCCTCTCGATCGCGGCCGGAACCATCATCGCGAACGCGATGAGTGTCGCAGACTGGATCACTCATTTCCGGCAAGCGCCGGCGATGGATATCGCTGCTGACGAGCCGGACGCTGGTGGATACCCCCACCTGATCGGGGCGGCATGGCGGACCGCGCTGGACAAAGCCGCCCGAGGGCTTCCGGACGGCGTCGTAGAGCGCGCCGCTATGGTCGCTGCCCTCCAGGACCCGGACGGCCATCCCACCTGGCTGTGGGACCGCGAGGCAGTGGTGTCCTGGGTCGCCGGCGAGCCTGCAGACCATCGACCCGGCGGCATGCCAGCTGCTATCCGCCGACTGGTCGACCACGGCCTGCTTGAGCTCCGTGGTGCCACCTGGAAGCACGGCAGGGTTGCAATCCATCGCCTCGCCGCCCGAGCAGTGCGGGACAATGCCCCCCCAGTGGCTCTTGCAGAGTTGGCCGCGATACTTGCCGACGAGTGGCTCCTTCAGCTGACCGAGGATGAGTCGCTGGCTCCACGGGCGGTCCTTCAGGCGAACATCCGCTCGATCGCGGGCCTACCTGCACTCCCGAAACAGACGAGGCAGATTCTCACCGCCCTCCTCCGATATGGCGGTGAAGCCACCCGATTCGTGGAGGGATCCAGGGCGCTGGTCGACCTCATGGGCCCGTATCTGGCTCGAGGGGGTGCCTTTGGCCGTCTCCACCTGGCCGACGAGATCGTCGACCTGGGCAACGAGGAGCTCCTACTCGACCGGGCTGACGAGTCGAAGAAGAGGTATTGCCAGGCGGTAAGGCTCCTACACGAGGTGGCAAAGGACCGAACTGTGAGCGAAGATCTCCAGGTTCGCGCGTTGTTGCGGCTGGGCCGCTTGGAGGAGAGTCTTGGCCATCCGGACCTCAGCCGCACGAGCCTGGCGCGGGCGCTGACGCTTCTCGAACGCCTTGTGGACCTGACACAGGGCGGACCCAAACTGGGCTCCTACCTAGTAGATCTCGCCTCGTTGTACGACCAGTTCGGCAGCCCTGGCAAGGCGCAGGCGGCCCGTGTCCGCGGAGCTGAAATCCTCCAGCACCCTCCGGCTCTGGTCTCCGGGTCGAACAAGCTCCGTCAGTTCTTGCAGGCACGGGACTGGCTCGCGCTGGGCAACCAACTGCGGCATCTCGGGCGAGCGGATGGGGCGCAGGCATATCTTGTGCGCGCGGCGACCGCGTTTGGCGAGCTTGACAGGCCCAGTCAGGAACTCCTTGCCTTGTCGGAGTTGGGGCGTGCTCAGATCGAGACTGCTGAGTGGGCACTTGCCGAGCAGACCCTCAGTCGGTTCCTCGCAGCCCAGTGGTGGATTCCCCCGATGAAGCGGTTCGATGAACGCACGCTGCTTGCCAGCGTCCAACAGAGATTGGGTCGCCCAAAGGACGCGGCAGCAACGCTAGCGGCTGTTGTCGGCGATGACCCCCGGTCTGGGATGGGGCAAGCCGGGACGTCGGGTTCACGCCAGCATCTGTCTTTCGCGACTGACAAGGATGCGGTCCAGGGCGAGCTTCAGGCGATCCTGCTGAGCGGCACCCAGGACTTGCTGGGGAGGATTGCCCTGGAGGCTTCATCGCAGGGTGAATGGGCCGACGCCGTGGGCCTGTCGGAGTCAGCGCTCGACATCGCACAGCAGCGCGCAGATGCGAGTCCTGGCAACCCTGAGCTCCAGGAAAGGCTTGCTGACGCGCATCTGCTGACCGGGAGCCAGTTCGTCGGCCTCGGCCAACTGGATAGGGCAACTAGGCACCTCATCCAGGCCGTCGGCATCTACGACGTTCTCCTCGAGTTTGCCCCGACCAATGAACAAGCCTCAAGTCTTGCTCTCGCCCTCTGGACGCTTGGCATCGTACAGTCGGCCCTGGGCGAATCCGATGCGTCAGCTGCGAGCTTCAATCGTGCGGTCAGGATCTGGGGCCACCTCCACGATCACTCTCCAGAACTCGACGTGCGCCAGGGCTTTTCGGCCGCCCTCCGTTCTCTCGCTGGCGTGCACTTGAGCCATGGACGGGGGGAGGATGCTATCGACTGCGCCAATCGCCTGATCCGGATCTGGCAGGCGGATGCTGAGCATGTGCCCGTGGACTTCGATGCCCAGCGGGAACTCGCGTTCGCGAACGAGATGCTCGGTCTGATCTACCTCCAGTTAGGACGGAATGACGAGGCCGAGGCGCCACTCTGGAGGTCAGTTGCCGGATGGGAACTGGTCGGTGGGCTCGTTCCGGGAAGTCGCGACGAGGAGGCGGAACTGGGGGTATCCAGGTTTCTCCTTGGAGTGGCTTATGGCAAACTCGATAACTTGAGTGAGGCAATTGACGCGTTGTCCCAGTCGGTCAGTGAGGGGTTGTCGATGGTGGAGCGCGACCCCATGGACACAGCTACACAGGAGTCGGTCGCTTGGAGGATGGCTGCCCTCTCGAACGTCTATGAGCAGGCCGACTGCCTGGACGAAGCGGCCGATTCGCTGGACCGGGCTGTTAAGCGACTCCAGATGCTGGTGGCTCTTGAGCCCGGCAAGCATGAGCGCAAACTTCTCGAGGGGCTGAGGTCCTTGGTGGACCTCCAGCGCAGGCGTGGCCGGGGGGCCGAAGCCGAAGCTGCATCCGCCAAAGCCGACGAACTCAGCAGGCGGTTTCCCTCGCTTGGCGAGTGAGCAGGGTCGCTTGCACATTCTCCGGAATGCGGTGATTAGGTGGGCGCATCGTTGTACCGTCACATTCTTGACGCGACCGGATGCGCTGCGGGATGAAAGCTCGGCGATGACCGGTCGTGCTGTCGTCGACATCCCTGCCAGGACGTTGGGTGGCCAGAGGCAAGCGCCTCTGAAACGTTCCATTCTGGGGCTAGCGCGACTACTATGGCGCGTAGTTGACCGCTCGTCGGGCCATCCCGCCGGGGCGCGCAACGGGCGCGCCGGGCCACATCCACGAAAGGACCATTTCGATGGTGCAGCGCATGATCTGGAACCAGACCGCCTACTTCGGACCCGGGGCCATCACGGTGATCCCCGACGAGTTGGCGCGGCGGGGCTTCACCAAGGCCTTCGTGGTCTCGGATCAGGTCCTCATCGACACCGGTGTGACGACCAAGGTCACGGCGCTACTGGACGCCGCAGGCTTCTCCTATGAGGTCTACTCCAACGTGGTGCCGAATCCGCCCATCGAGACCGTCCAGGCCGGTGTGGCGGCCTTCGCCGCTTCGGGTGCTGACGTGCTCATCGGGATCGGCGGGGGGTCGCCGCAGGACACCTGCAAGGCGATCGGGATCATCACCGCGAACCCGGAGTTCTCGGACGTCCGCTCGCTGGAGGGGGTCGCGCCCACGAAGAACCCGTCGGTGCCGATCATCGCCGTCCCGACCACGGCCGGCACAGCCTCGGAGACCACCATCAACTACGTCATCACCGACACCCAGGCCAAGCGGAAGTTCGTCTGTGTCGACCCGCACGACATCCCGATCCTGGCGGTTGTCGATCCCGAGATGATGAGCTCCGCGCCGCGCTCGCTCAAGGTCGCCACCGGCCTGGATGCACTCACCCATGCGATCGAGGGCTACACCACCGCGGGCGCATTCGAGCTCTCCGACATGTTCCACCTCAAGGCGATCCAGATGATCGCCACGGCGCTTCCGAAGGCCGCCGACGGCGATCCGCAGGCGGCCGACGAGATGGCCATGGCGCAGTACATCGCCGGGATGGGTTACTCGAACGTGGGGCTGGGCCTCGTGCATGGCATGGCGCACCCGTTGGGCGGCTTCTACTCGGCCCCGCACGGTGTGGCCAACGGCATCCTGCTGGCTCCGGTGATGGCGTTCAATGCGGCCTCGACCGGCGAGAAGCTGCGCGACATCGCCGCTGCCTTCGGCGTCGAGGGTGCCGCCAGCATGCCGCTCGAGGACGCCCGCCAGGCGGCCATCGACGCCGTGGCGACGCTCACGCGTGATCTCGGAAACCCCACGACGCTGCGCGAGGTGGGGGCGAAGGAGGAGGACCTCCCCGCGCTGGCCGAGGCCGCCTTCGCGGACGTGTGCACGGGGGGTAACCCTCGGACGGCGACGCTCGCCGAGATCGAGGAGCTCTACCGGTCGGTCTACTGAGCCTTGGACGCTTCGTCACCGCGTCCCCGACGCCTCCTCGGGACGGATGTTTGTTGCCGTCCCGAGGAAGGTTCGGGGGCGCCGCCGGAGGCCCGCCCCGGGCCTTCGTGCGGCCACTCAGCAGACCCGCGATGGTCGTTGTTGCCGGGGGTGGTCCGGGGATGGCCACCGATTTTGGGAACCGCCCCTCTGTAGGGTAAGTTGATCCGCGGTCTTGCCCCTATAGCTCAGTAGGCAGAGCGTCTCCATGGTAAGGAGAAGGTCTGCGGTTCGATTCCGCATGGGGGCTCGGGTCTCCGGTTCCGGCCGGGGGCGTGAGGCGGGATAGCTCAGACGGTAGAGCAAGCGGCTCATAATCGCTGTGTCACGGGTTCAAGTCCCGTTCCCGCTACCAACCTGGTGCCCTACGTAACGAATGGAGTGGCTGAGATGGCCAAGAAGTCTGGCGACATCCGCCCGAAGATCACGTTGGCTTGCACCGTGTGCAAGCACCGCAACTACATCACCAAGAAGAACCGTCGCAACGACCCCGATCGCCTGGAGCTGCAGAAGTTCTGCCCGAACTGCAAGCACCACACGGAGCACCGCGAGACGCGCTGAACGTCGCGCGCGAGAACGGGCCGTCCCCTGTGGGGGCGGCCCGTTCTGCATGTCCGGCCTGGGGCCGTGTTCATGCTCGTCAGCGCAGGAGGGCGGACCAGGTGGAGACGTCGGACCCTTCGCGGGCCGCAATGCGCTCGTAGGCGGTGGCGAGCCGGACGCCGATGTCTGGCCAGTAGAACCGCCGGGCGTGGACCCGTGCCACGGTTCCCAGCCGGGATCGAAGGGGTTCATCGGTGAGGAGGCGGCGCAGGGCGACCCCCCAGGCGGCTGGGTCACGATCGTGCATGAGGTAGCCGGTCTCCTCGTGGACCACCACCTCCCGCAGCCCACCGGTCGAGGACGCCAGCACCGGGACGCCGCTGGCCGCCCCCTCGAGCGCCACCAAGCCGAACGTTTCCGAATGCGACGGCACCAGTAGGGCCTGGGCGTGACGCATCAGGGCTGCCAGGTCGACGCGCGACTGGGCGCCCACGAAGTGCACGTGGTGGCGCATGCCGAGCCGGTCGATGAGTGCTTCCACCTCGGCGCGATAGTCGGCGAAGTCGGCGGACACGTCCCCGGCGATCATCAGGTCGGGGCGTTCGTCGGGCGGGAGCTCCGCCATGGCTCGGATGGCCAGGTCGCCGCCCTTGAGGGGCTGCAGGCGTGCCGCCATGAGCACGTAGCCCGCCTTGGAGCCGCACCACGGACAGGCTGGGCGCTGGTCGGTGGGGGCGGCAGGCCGGAAGGTGTCCAGGTCGACTCCGGGCGGGATGACGCTCACTCGGCGCGGGTCGGCACCGCACCGCTCGATGATCGTGCGGGCCTCGGCCGTGCTGACCGCGATGATCGCGTCCGAGCGTTGCGCGATGAGCGCCTCTCCGGCGACGCGAGCCGCCGACTCGGGAGGCTCTCCTGCCGACAGGGGAGCCCCCGGATGGGCGGCCACCGAGTGGAAGCTCTGCACGTGCGGGACGCCCCAGGCGTGTGCCACCGGCAGGGCGGCGACCCCGCTCATCCAATGGTGCGACTGGATCAGGTCGTAGGGATCCAGGGATGCCAAGCCGGCGGAGAACTGCTCCACGTGCGCGTCGATGGCGCTCTTGGGAAGCTCACTGGCCGGGCCGGCGTCCAGATGGAGCAACTGGACGCCGCCGCCCAGGTCGACGATGTCGGGTTGGCTGGGGTCGGAGCGCCGCGTGGCGATGTCGACGCGGTAGCCGAGGTCGGCCAGCGCCCGGGCCTGGTGGAGTTCGACGACGTTCATGCCGCCGGCGTCGCCGGCGCCCGGCGCGGAGGCGGGCGAGGTGTGCATGGACACGAACAGCAGCCGGAGCGTCACCCCCGCGACCCTACGGCACCGGTAGCCTGTCCGGCATGTCCCTCTCCGATGCGCACGTCGGCCGCAGTTATCCGGCCACGCGTCCCTATCAGGTGAGCCGCGAGAAGATCGCCGAGTTCGCCCGGGCGCTGGGCGACGACAATCCGGCCTATGCGGGCGAGGCCCCCCAGGCGCCGCCCACCTTCGCCGCGGTGCTAGCTGCGCAGGCGTGGGACGGCCTCTTCGCGGATCCCGAACTCGACATGAAACTGGCGCAGACGATCCACGGCGATCAGCGGTTCGCGTGGCACCGGCCCCTGCGTGCTGGGGATGAGGTGGTGGCCACGCTGACGATCGACAAGGTCCGCGCCCGGGGTGCTTCGGCGTTCGTGACGGTGTCGGTCGACCTGACGACGACGGCGGGTGAGCCCGTGGTCACCGCCACGTCCACGCTGCTGCACACCTGGCCGGAGGTCGCCGCATGAGTCTCCACGACGTCGAGGTCGGCACGGAGCTGCCCGAGCTCACCCTGCGCTACACCCGCGAGGACCTGATCCGCTACGCGGGGGCATCGGGCGACTTCAACCCGATTCACTGGTCTGATCGCGCCGCTGCGGCGCTGGGCCTGCCGAGTGTCCTCGCGCACGGCATGCTGACGATGGGTCGCGCGCTGCGCATCGTGACGGACTGGGCGGGAGACCCCGGTCGCGTGGTCGGCTACTTCGTGCGGTTCACCAAGCCGGTTCCCGTCCCCGATGACGATGCGGGGGTCGAGGTACAGGTCAGCGCACGGGTGACCGCGGTGGAAGACGGCGTGGCGACCATCGGGGTTGAAGCGCTGCTGGGTGAGGTGCGGGTGCTCGGTTCGGCCCAGGCGCAGGTGCGCCTTGACTGAGGTGCTCGCCGATCACACCACGCTCCGGGTAGGGGGCCCTGCCCGACGGTGGGTGGAGGCCGATTCGGAGCACGCGCTCATCTCGGCGGTGGCCGAGGCGGACGCGGCCGGTGAGCCGGTTTTGCTCCTGTCCGGCGGCTCGAACATGGTGGTGGCCGACGAGGGCTTCGACGGCGTGGTCGTCCACGTGGCGACCCGGGGGATCGGTGGGCAGGCCGCGAGTTGTGACCTCGGTGAGGCCTCATGCGGCGGCATCCTGGTCGAGGTGGCGGCGGGGGAGAACTGGTCCGCGTTCGTCGACTGGACGGTGTCCTCCGAACTCGTCGGGGTCGAGGCGCTGGCGGGCATCCCGGGGGCGGTCGGCTCGACTCCCATTCAGAACGTCGGGGCGTACGGGCAGGAGATTGCTCAGACCCTGTGGCAGGTCCGTACGTGGGATCGGCAGGCACGGGCGCCGAAGCTGTTCGCCAATGCCGACTGCGCGTTCGGCTATCGCTCCAGCCGATTCAAGGCGGAACCGGATCGCTACGTGGTGCTCGGGGTGACCTTTCAGCTCACTCAGGGGACGCGTAGTTCTCGGGTGCGTTACGCCGAGCTCGCGCGTCATGTCGGGGTCGAGGTCGGGCACAAGGCCGACCTGGTTCAGGTGCGGGACGCGGTCGTGTCGTTGCGTCGAGGCAAGGGCATGGTCCTGGACCCCGCCGACCATGACACCTGGAGTGCGGGCTCGTTCTTCACCAACCCGATCCTGGACGCCGACGTCGCGGCGGCGCTGCCGCCGCAGGCGCCTCGATTCGATGCGGGCGACGGTCGGGTCAAGAGCAGTGCGGCGTGGCTCATCGATCACGCGGGTTACGGGAAGGGCTATGGGCGTCCGCCGGTGACGTTGTCCACCAAGCACGTGTTGGCTCTGACGAACCGTGGGGGAGCCCGGGCCGCGGACGTCGTCGCGCTGGCGCGGGAGATCCGCGACGGTGTGGCGGAGCGGTGGGGAGTCAGACTGGTGCCGGAGCCGGTGTTCGTCGGGTTGTCACTCGACTAGCCCGGTTCGACGCGGCGGACGAAACCCCGTACACTCGTCGTCTTGGTGGCACCTGACGCTTCGGCGAGCCCTCCGCAAGGCGGGTAGCATGGGTGGCGCCTTGGTGAAAACCAAAGGGCAATAGCTCAATTGGCAGAGCAGCGGTCTCCAAAACCGCAGGTTGGGGGTTCAAGTCCCTCTTGCCCTGCTGGGCCGATCGCGGTCCGGAAGGTGATTTGATCGGCGATGTGAGGACGTGCAGGTGGCACCCAGGAGCGACATGAGCGATGGCTCCGTCGGCGACCCCGATGACGCCGCCCGCCAGGACCTCCCCGGCGAGTTCCTCGCCGACGACCTGTCCGATCCCGAGCCGTATCGCGTCGCCCCCGAGGAGACCGAGGCCGAGGAACTGACCGGCGTGCCCGCTGACGGCGATGACGGTATCGAGGACGCGGATCAGCTGGTGGCGGCCGAGTCGGTCGCACAGCAGGCTCGGAGTTCGCGTCCCGTGCGACGCAGCGAGACGGCTGCCCCGGCGCCGAAGGGTAAGAGCACTGCGAAGCGGGCGCCGCGGCGCCCGCGCGAGAGCGGCCGGGTGGGACCGATCAAGTTTGCCGGCCAGTCGGTCGACGAACTGAAGAAGGTCGTCTGGCCCACGTGGTCGCAGGTGTCTGCCTACTTCTGGGCTGTGCTCGTGTTCGTGCTCGTGATCATCGCCTATGTCAGCGGTCTCGACCTGGGCTTCGGCGCATTGCTGCTGAAGATGTTCGGCTGACCGACGACCGAAGAGTAGAAGGATTTTCATGGCTGACGTGCCCGAGAACGACATCGAGTTGGATGAGGTTGAGATCGACCTGGGTCCGATCGAGGAGTCCGCTCCCGAGGAGGTGGAACTCAACCTCGATTTCGGCGACGAGTCCGACGACGAGGATGACGACCTGGTCTTGAACCTTGAGGACGATGAGCCCGAGCCGGAGGAGGCCGCCGAGTCCGATACGGACGAGGCAGCCGTGCTTGAGGAGCTTCGGGAGAGGCTGACGGGGCAGTTCGGCGACTGGTATGTGATTCACACGTACTCCGGCATGGAGAACCGTGTGAAGCAGAACCTGGACGCGCGCATCCAGACCCTCGGCATGGAGGACTACATCTTCGAGACGGTCGTCCCTACCGAAGAGGTCGTCGAGATCCGCAACGGGGCCCGCAAGACGGTCACCCGCACCGTGTTGCCGGGCTACGTTCTGGTGCGCATGGAACTCACGGATGGTTCGTGGTCCGCGGTCCGCCAGACCCCCTCGGTGACGGGGTTCGTGGCGCACGCAAGCCAGCCCGTCCCGCTGTCGATCGACGAGGTCGTCAAGATGCTCGCCCCGGCCGCCCTTGCGAAGGCGAACGCTGAGGCTGCGGGCCCTTCGGCCACGAAGAAGCGGAAGATCGAGGTCGCCGACTTCAAGGAAGGCGACTCCGTCATGGTCGTGCAGGGGCCGTTCTCCGGCGTGCACGCCACGATTACCGAGATCAACGCGAACCACCAGCGCCTCAAGGCTCTGGTCGAGATCCTGGGGCGGGAAACCCCTGTGGACCTCACGTTCTCCCAGGTTCAAAAGGACGTCTGAGAAACAGGTTCGTGTGGCCTGCCTCAGCGGGCCATCATCACCCGGTGCAGCGACCCGGCTGCGCCACTAAGTAGCAAGGACCCAACATGCCTCCCAAGAAGAAGGTAGCGGCGCTCGTCAAGGTTGCCTTGAACGCGGGCGCGGCAACCCCTGCACCTCCGGTCGGTACCGCTCT
>RRZU013178393.1_pt1 | contig 11720 bp, 5 predicted proteins | sample 2165561 | NCBI WGS metagenome assembly RRZU01 (sample SAMN10456909, study PRJNA506462) | wastewater metagenome | isolation source: wastewater sludge | place: USA: Moscow, Idaho | reverse complement strand
TATTTCTATAGCTTTTCTTTTAATATTTGTTGATTCTATAATCAAATATTAATGAAAAATAAAAAAAATCTAATTTTGAAGACATAAATACAACCTCTTTTATAATTTTTTATAAAAGAGGTTGTATTTATGTATTGACAGGTTGGTGTCATTAATTTAATTATTTACTATTTTTTCTAAAAATTTTGTCTCATCCAAATTTTAAAAATACAAATATAATTAATGCTAATCTAAATTATGATATTTTTATGAGCGATAGTTTGATAAACTGAATACATAATAAAAAGTTATTTAAGATATTTACTAAATTCTTTAGTTAAATTAGCTTCACCATTAACTAAAATCTTATTATTCGAAATGCTTATCTCAAGTTTGTTTTTATACTTATTATCAGTTTCAATACTCAAGTTATAGCGATTACTTAAATAATAAAATGTTTGATTAGTAGAACCTACCCAATTTCTTGAACTATCTCTAAATAATTCAATATAAGGTCCATCAATCAAAATATCTAAATTAGCTAATAATTCATTACTACCATCTACAATATTTTGTTTCAATTTTTCATATTTAAAGCCACTAAAAGACATAACACTTAAACCTATTTCTTGACAAAATTTTGCTACATATTTCAAACCATTTGCTTGTAAAAATGGTTCTCCTCCTAAAAATGTAACTCCCTCTAAATCATATTTTTCTTTTGATTCTAAAATATACTCTTGTAAATCTTTTATACTTATGATATTTTTTACTTCAAACTCTAGCATCTGATTATTAATACAATTTTTACACCCTAAGTTACACCCTTGTAGCCATATACAAAAACGTTTTCCAGGTCCTTCTGCTTCAGTACAATCTCTAATCATATTAATATTTAAATATATTTTATCTGAATTCAAAATGTAGCTCATCCGAATTTGGTGAAAATCTTGCTATGATTAAACTTTTGTTGTTATACTCTGACTTATCATTGCAATCGTATAAAAACTCTGAAAGTGGTTCAATTACTTTAGAATTCAAAATATTTAATATTCCACGACCACCAGATGTTTTATCATGTTGTTTAATAATAATATCTATAACACTATCATCTTCAAATTTTACATTAGTAATATTAAACTTTTCTTTCAACCTTTCTCGTAAATTTTTTAATTTAGAGTTTATAATCATTTTTAAAATTACTGTGTCCTTTATAAAGTTGAAAGGAACTATATTATCAGTATTTATCCTATGCAATAGTTCAGGTCTTCCTATATCTTTGAAATGTTCTTTCACCTTTTCTATAAACATCTTTTGAATCACTTCATCACTTTCATTTATATGATCATAAACTCCTGCACCAGCAGGATTATTTTTATCTTTAGTACCAATATTAGAAGTAAATATGATAACTGTTTCTGTAAAATATGTAGTATTACCTTGATTATCAGTTAACCTACCATCTTCAAGAATTTGCAAAAATTTATCTAAAATTCTTGCATTAGCTTTTTCTATCTCATCAAAAAGCAATACTGAAAATGGTTTTTTTCTGACTGCATTAGTAAGTTGTCCACCTTCTTCATATCCAACAAATCCAGGAGGTGCACCAATTAATTTTTGATCACTGTTTTCATGATTATATTCGCTCATATCAAATCTAATATACGATTCTTCATCTCCAAATAAAAATCTAGCTAGTGCCTTAGCAAGTTCAGTTTTACCAGTTCCAGTAGGTCCCACAAAAAATAATACACCTTTTGGAGTTTGCTGTTTTGATGAATGTTGTAGTCCAGATAATCCAATATAAGCTTTTTTAACCATACTATCAATTTTATCTATAATATGATTTTGACCTTTTACACTATTTTGTAGTTCTTCTTTTAGATTATCAATTCTACTCTTGCTTAAATCTTCCCAGGGACTTCCTTTTTCTCCAAATTTATATAAAGCAATAGTTTTTTTCATAGAAAGTTTTGTTTCACTAAACTTTGATAATTTTACTAATTGTATTATATCTCTAACTGTCATATGATCTAAAAAATCATTCAATTCTTCAAATTCTTGTGTATTTTGATATATCAATTCATCAAATTCAAATTCTGTACAAATATTATTTAAAACTTCTGCTCTGTCTTTCCTATCTGGTTTTGTTATATGAAGTAAAGATACAGACTGATTATTTTGATAATATATATTTGGTATTGAAGATAAAGAGTTTGTAATTAGTACAACGATGTCATTATTTCCATTACTATCAAAAGATAAAGTACTATTTCTTATGGTTTTCTCAAGTATCATTAAACTGTTTCGTTCATCTTCACTTAAAGTTCCGCCACTTGTAAAAATTGAGTCCGTCCAATCTACAATAAAAGCTATTTTTTCATTTGTATTGTTCTTTTTTAAACGTTTAGATAAAAAGTCAAAATAATCTTTTGGCGTATCAAACTTTTGTTTTGACATATTTTCAAAGTTGTTAATTGCTCCAATATCATAACTATCACCTTCCAATTCTTCAACTTCATTCATATCCTTCAACATTTTATTTACAATATTAGTGTCATGTTTAAAACTCTGTAGTTCTTTTATATGTGCATCCCAATATAAGACATCATCAAATCCAAAATTTATCAGGCAATTATAAATTTCCTCTACAATAGATATAAATTTATAATTCTTTTTTGAATAATACAAATCATTTATATTTCCATCAATGATTATAGACTTATTAATATTTGCTTGAATTTTAAGCTTTTTTTTCCAGTTTTCTATGTGTTCTGACATATTATCCCTTTTTTTGCAGTTCGGAAATTGGTTTCGCATTTTTTTGAATTCTATCTGGATTCTCCCAGATTGTTTTTGTTTTATTCAACACAATACCATAACAACTTTGAAGCTCTTGTTCTAAACTATTAATATCATTCTTACAAGCCATATAATTATATCCATTAAAATGGGACATCATAGTGCCATTTGCTTTTATACTTGCTTCAAATTCATTACCATTAATCCTTTTTGCATAAAGCTTTACTTCATCACCAACTTTTTTAGGATTTGCAGGTTTAAATCCAAGTTTATTCAATATTTCAAAAATAGATTTCACAGTGTGTCTACGATACTCCTCATTAACTTCTTCATAAAGAATTTCATTTGATATATCATCCAAAAATTTATCAGTATTTTCATCAATTAAACCATTCTGAATATCCTTTTCTTTTGAAGTGAGTTTATTCATAATCTCTTCAAGTTTTGAAGAATCGTCAGTTTTTATTTTTTTGATATTCTCTTTTTCTTCAAGAATTTTTTCAAGTAAATTATCTTTATTTATTTGAATATCGATTTTTTTAAAATATTTTTCATTAAATTCATTAGCTTGTTGCTGTGCTTTTTGAATAATTTTTGTTGATTGATCTTGAAATTTATTTTTAATTTCATTAATATTGGAAGAATTCACTTTTAATTCTTTATATAATTCAACCAAAGATGTAAGTTCATCTAGTGCATAGTCACGTAAAACTGGATCATGTAGATTCATCATTATTTTATCAATCATATGATTGAATTCTTGTTGTATTCTTTGTTCTTCTTTTTTCCTTTGTTCTTCTAAAAACAATTGTCTTTTTTTTTGTGCTTCCTCTTTTTCTTTTTGTAATTTTATATCTTGAGTTTTATTTGCTTGTGCTTGTTTCGGTAATGTATTAATCCATTCCCCTAGACTCATAGAAAGCTCTTTAGCATATTCAGGATTTGTTGTAAGCTGTTGTTTGACTTTATCTAATTCAGTCAATGCTTGATTATATTCTGTAGTTATGTATTGATCTAATTTTTGAAATTTTATATTATTCAAAATATTTTCATATTTTACTATAAACTCCTGAATAGTTTTTTTAAGTTTATTTAAATTTTCTTCCTGCCTTTGTATTTTTTGAATTTGTTGCTGTCTTTGGCGTTCTTGTTGTTCATTTTGAATTCTTCTTTGCTTTTCCTGTTCATTATAAACCCTTCTTCTTTCTTTCGCTCTTTTGGGAAGTGAACCAATTAATTTTCCAATTGATTGGGAAATATTTCTAGCTCTTTCTGGATCAGAATTGAGACATTGAAATGCAGTATTGAGTTGATTCCTGTAATTATTGTAATCATAATCAACGTATTGGTTAAGACCTTGGTTCTGAACATCATTTAAAATATTTTGGTATCTATTTAAATGTTCACGAGTTTTACTTTCTACTCTTGAAAGATAAATATCTCTTCTTATTTGTTGGTCTAATTCATAATCATATTCATGTGATGCACTCATTTTATTTCTCCCTTTAAAAATATTCCCGAATTAATTGACTTTATATTAATTGCTTTTGCTTTAAGTTGCAAGTTTTGGTCATTTGTTACAAGTATTCTATTTTCTGTGTCTTTTAAGCATAATGATAAAATCATATTGTCTCTTTTATCTTTTCTGTATTCAGATGGTAATAAATTAATAGATTCATTTGAATTCTCAAATACAATATCATCGCGATTAAACTTAGTTAAATATTTCTGAATTTTGCTTATAGTTTGGAATGTATCTGATTGCTTTTTTTTGACGTCGTCTAATTCTTCAATAACAGCCGAAGATAATATCAAATTGTTTTTTTTAAAAGCTTCTACACCTATGCTAATAAGAATATTTGTATCTAATACATATCTTTTTTCATGTTTCCTCTTATTTACATCACTATCAGTCTTTTTTATGATACTAGTGTTTTTTTTCATACTTTCTCTGATTTCAGTATTATCTAAAATATCTTTTATATTGTTTTGTATTCTTTTAACTTTATCAATAGTATTTTCGTTATATTTCCATTGGCTAAAAATATCATTTAACGCCATTTTACTATAATTAGATTTTTCCAAATATCTATTGTAAATATTCTCATTAAAATATTTCAAATAACTCTCATTATGGGTTAAAATATCAAAAATTGATACTATTCTATTTATAAACAAATAAATATCTAGACTAATCAAATGATTAATTATTGTATCAACAATTAACTCTTTTTTATTAGCAACATTGATAAAATAATTGAGTTGCTTAATTTCATCATAAAAAGATTTATCTTTTATATTTTTAAATAAATCAGCTATAAAATCCTTTATAAAGTCAGCAGTGATTTTATTATATATCTCTTCATTATGAGTATTGTAAAAAAATACATTTTTAAATACACCATTAATTGAAATCTCTCGATATGAATAAATTGAATCTTTTACTATAAAACATTTAATATCTTTAAAGTGCTGATTTAAATAAACTTTTAGATAATTTTCACTAGTTTCAATCTTATTTTCATTAGTGTTAAAGATAAGATAAATTTCACTTTGAATATATTTCTCAATATCATTTATATTCGATAAAACTATATCATTTTTATAAGCAGTTTTGACTGATGTTCTTTGAATAAGATTATTATTATTTACATCTGATTCAAAAATATTATAATTTTTAAAAACATAGGTGATAAACTGATTTACATATGGTGTTATAAATTTAAATTCTTCTGTAAATTCTATAATATATTCATTATTTAAACTTTGATTTAATGTAAATGCTACTTCTACATTTCTATATAAGATTTCTCTTTTATTTTCACTTTCTAAAGAAACATACTGTTCTTTTATATCATCTACTTTTGCCCCATCTTTATAAAAAGATGATTCTTGTTTCTTTAAAAATTCAATAAATGCACTTTTTGTTAAATCTGTAATATTTCTATGCCTAAATTGTTCACCGTTAATTAAAGGTTTTTCATTATCTTTAATTAATTGATTGCAATCAATATTAATAATTTGATTACTTAATGGATCATAATATAAATCTATATTTTTTGTTTGTGGCTTAGAATACAATTCTTTTTTTTCAAGCATAGTTTCCAAAGTTTTTTCATTAAAAACTCTAAATGATGAAATTGATAAATCAATTAAACCATCTTCATATTCTGATACAAGTATTTTATTATTATCTAAATACTCTAAAGCTTTTACAATAAATAAATCAGGAACTTTAGCTTGTAAGATTTTATGGATAAAATCTTTGAATGTATAATTTTCAAATTCACTTTTGTTAAATTTATTATAAATATCTAAAATTGTATATTCAAACAATCCACTTTTTTCTTTGCTTCTTATTGAGTAATCAATATTTATTTTTATAATTGGTAAAGTAATATTAATCTTATTCATTTGTATAACCATATTTTTCTTTTTGTAAATTCCAATTACTAATATCACTTATAGAGCTTGATTCTTTATTACATCCATTTTGTCTAATAATATTTGCGATTTTTTTATATACTTTTTCTTTTTTGATAATAGATTCATTATCTATATCTGGCATTTCAACTTCATAATCATCAAAAATATCTTTTGACCCAAAAATCACTAATAATTTCTTAGCTCTTGAAAATGCTACATTGATTCTTTGAAATGAAGAAACAAAATTTTCTTTTCCTACTTTTCTTTTTGTACTTATAAGATCAACTAGAATAATATCTCTATCCCGTCCTTGAAAACTATCAACCGTACTTATCATACTACTTTCTTTATTCTTTTCATCAAAATCAAAATATTTTAAATTACATTTTTTGACCATTTTTTTTAGTAAGTTAACTTGTCCTAAGTAAAATGAAATAATTCCTATGGATAGTTTTTTTTCTCCTTGTTCGTATTGCTGATACAAAGCTTCATCAATTTTTTTTAAAGCTTCGATGGTAAGGAATGCTTCAAAAGGATTTTTTTTTGTTGTTGAATCTTGGATTTCTCTATTATATTCTTTTCCAAATATTTTTGAAGTATCAACCCATATAGCATGATCTTTTTTCTCTATAAAATTGGGAATATATATATTATGCATTTTTTCTTTATTATGCTCTCTTGGATCTTCACTAATCCCTTGTATTAATTGTCCTCCATAAAAACAATTTATCAAATCCATAATGTCAGTATGCATACGAAACTGTTTAGTTAATCTATATTTTATTCTTTCATCAGCTTCAGAAAAAAACTCTTGAAACTGTGAAGCTGTAACCAGCTTTTTATATTTATTAAAATTCTCTAAACTTAATACTGGATTGTTTTGTTCATAATATACTCCATCTTCAAAAGAAAAGTCCTGACCATGATAACTAAATAGTGGAGGAAGCTGTCTATGATCTCCAACTAAAATGGCTTTTTTAGCCCTCATCATACCTCTTAAATATTCTGGAGGTGTAGATTTACTAATTTCATCTACTATCACTACATCAAAATATTCTAAATTTATATCTTTAAGCATTCTTTCACTAGCATTAAGCGTGATACCTACTACATTAACATTATTTAAATAAATTTCATCTTCTCTTTCTGTTGGTATATGCTCCTCTATATTTTTAACCCAGTTTTCAATTAAAGGACTCATAAGTTGTGCATCATCATTTATTTTATTTTTTTCAATTTGTTCTTGCAAGTACTTTAAAACTGTATCATTATCTGTACTTTCTTTTTTGAGTTTTGATTTTATATTTTTTATTTGATTTTCGACATCATTAATATTAGACTTAAGCTTGTTTAATTCATTCGTTTGCTCAATAATTTGATTATTAATATTAATTTTAGCTTTATCATCAGATTTTTCAACAGGATTACTCAATATATGTTGTTGAGATCTTTCTACAAATGTTTCTAAAGATTTATTATAAATTTTATTTTCATTTTCAAAAGTTTCTACAAAATACTCCAATAATTTTGTAGCTTCATCTTTATTAGCCTTTTGTCCTAATTTAATATTTAGATACTCCTTCTTTTTTGCGTCTGTATTTATTTCTAAAAGCTCTTGTAGATGTTCTTCAATCTGTGTTTTTTGGTATAAAAGTTCTTTTTCTTTATCTTTAGCACATAAATTTTCTAATATTACATGTTTATTTTTGTTTTTTTCTAGTTTTTCTTCACTAGTAGTTTTAACTAATTTTTTTGAATCTATATCTCTTTCAAGTTTTTCTAATTTTTCTTGAATCATAAAATGTTTTTCTTTACTAGAACTTTTTTGTTTTTTCAATTTTTCAATCTGACTTAATTTTAAAGTCAACTGTCTAAATTTATCTTCAAGTTTTTGTATATCATCCAAAATAAGTATTAAATTTTCTTGTTTTATTTTAAATTCTTCTTTTTCAGTATTTGACCAGATTTTATTTTTAACTTCTTTATAAATTAGATTGATATTATTTTTTTCTAACTTCTTTACAATTTCATTAAATTTATAAAAATCAATTGCCTTTATTGAAACTATTTTAGTGTTAATTTGTTCTTTATCAATGTTAATTTTAGATTTTAGAGTTTTTATTTCATTTTTAAAATTATCTATTTTTTTGTCTAATATTATAATTTGTGAATTTAACTGTTGATTTTCCTTAGTTAAAGAGGCTATATTTTTTTCCTCATACTCTTTACTAATTCCTCCCAGAAATTTTGGCGCATATTTACGAAGGATACTTTTTTCATATTCATTTAAACTATCTTTAGATAGTTGAATAGATGCATAATTTTTATTTTTTTCAGATAATTTTTGAGCTTTTTGATTTTCTTCACTATCTAAGTTTTTCTGTGTTTCATTTAAGTTTTCTTCATCTAAACTATTAGCATTGACCATATCAATTAAGCTGTTTAATTCTTGTTCAATGTTTTTTAAACATTTTTGTTCATCTAATTTTTGTTTAACTTCTTTTTCTGTTAACAGTAAATCATCCAAATCTTTTTTAGTATCTGAAATACTTGAACTAGATAGTTCTAAATTATCTAATATGGTTTGTAAATCAAATAATTTAAATATTTTTATATTAGTTAAATATTCTTGACAAGCAACTTCTAACTTTTGTTTATCATTTTCTAAACTTTTAATAGTATTACTAAAAGATTGTAAAGTACTATTTTCCAGATTTAATAAATTATTCTCATTTTTTATATTTTGCTCAAGTTTTAAAATTTCTTTTTCTATTTTACTAATAGATTCACTAATCTTTGAAATATCTTTGTCCAATGACTTGATCTCTTCAAACTTACTTAAAGTATCTTTGATTTGCTTTAAATCATTTTTATATTTGTTTTGCTCATATTGGATAAAATAGAGTTCTAAAAAAGACATATCCTTAATAATATATTCTTCAATATTCAAACCTTTTTCACGTTCTAATTTTAATTTCTCTTCATTATATTCATTCCAGATTTTTTTATCGCCATTTTCTTTTGCTTCATCCATCCTATATTGCAATTCTTCGATTTTATCAAAGGTTTCTTTTTTTACTATTTCAAATGATTCAAGAGATTTGATATAAGATAAATCTCTTTTAGCTTTTGATAAAATTGTTTGAGATTTAAAAAATTTATTAAGTCCATCTTCAATATATTTCGTTCTTACAAATGTGGATTTTTCTGTATCAGTCAACTCTGTTGTAAAAAAGTTAGTAGTTAATTTTTCTGTTTCAACCAAAACTATATTATTAAAAATCTCAATTATATTTTTGTTTAACCCATATCCTATAATCTTTATATATGAATCATTGTTTTCTATTTTTTCTTTTAAATTAGTGAAATTTGCATTACCTTGATTAGCACTTTCAATTTCTTTTTCTTTATATATTAAAGTATTATATTCTTTATTTAATATATCGATATTTCTTTGAATATTATTAAATGTATTTTTGTATTTTATAAATTTTTCATTGAATGATTTAAAGTCTTTGTATGTTTTTGAATAATCTTTATATATTTCTTCTTTATTTTCAAAGTCTTCAATTGTTTTCCTAGCTGGATTTGCAAGGCTTTCTTGAAAATAAGTCCTTGTTGCTTCATCTTTTGAAAACTTAGAATCATCATTTCTATATGATGATGTTAACCTGAGTGGTATTACATCTGGTTCATCAAATAATCTTTCAAGTGCATTATCAACGGCATCATTACTTTCAGAAGTCAGCATAACTTTTTTTCCTCGTTTGACATATTGATAAATACACTCTGCAATTACTGTAGTTTTACCAGTACCAGGAGGTCCTTGAATTAAAGCAATGTCAGGAGCATCATACATTATTTGTACTGCTTTTTTTTGTTCATCTGTTAAATTTTTATTGCAAAATTCCAATTCATTTGATTCATAAGGTACTCTAGCATTTTTTATATCAAAAAGATATGATGATAAAAAAGGAGCATAACCTCCTTGTTTTTGAAATAAATCAATATTACTAATTAACTTTGTATTAGTAAGCCTTTTATCTTTTTCCATTATAACAATAAAAGATATTTTTTTATAGTTATTTATACTTTTTATATTTATAGATAAATAACCATTTTCATATTTAAATTCATATTTTTTATTCTTAGAGGATCCTTCAAAATAAATATCTGATATATATTGTTTTTTACCGTTTCTAATTTTTCTTTCACCTAAAAGTCTTTTATTTTTATTGATATAAACTAATCGTTGTTTTTGTTTACCATTATCTTCGTAATATTGAATCTCAACATCTTCTTTTGATAGTAAATATATTCCATATTCATTTATTTCTTTAACAATTTGAAGTGGTAATTTTTTGTTAAGTTTAAAGCTATAAATACTATCACTGACTAAACAATCATCAACCTCACAAAAAAATGAGGTTGTTAAATCAGCATGATTTTTCCATTCTAAATATTCGTACCAGTTAGAAATTTTTTCTTTTGTTCTAAAAGAAATTAATGGTAATTTACTAACAAATGCATTATCAATATATTCTTTTTTTTCATTTGGTTTATTTTTTGTATTATAGATATTACAAATAACCTCAATTTCCCAATCTCTTTGTTCAGACTCAACTAGCTTTACAAATTCGCTGATTAAAAATGGTTTGTATTGATTAGGTTCAGTGCCAATATTTGGACTAATTTTAAATCCTATCGTAAAATTATCTGGGAAAAACTCTAACAATTTTGGTCTTACTTTTGGTCTAAATAATAAATACGGTTCATCCCCTTTAATACTTATATTACTTATATAAAAAGATTCTCCCCAATTTGAATAATTATTCGAAATAGTTTCGAAATATTTATCGATTGTAATATTTTCATTTTCAATTAAATCTTTTAATTGGTTAAATAATTTTAAATATACATCTTCAGGTTTGTAACTATTTTCATTCAAATTTAATAAAATATTTAAATTTTTTGTTTGTGCCAATGATGACTTATTATCTATATTTTTATTAATAAATTCATCTACCATAATACTTTTTATTTCCTTTATATTTTTATGATTTTAAATTCAGAAACTTCCTAGTCTCATCTCTAACACTCTCATGAATCCTACTTGGACTTAAAACCTTAATAAACGGCATCCAGCTTTTAACTATTGGAATAATTTCCATATCATTTGTTGCCATTACAGAGATTGTAAGTTTTTGTTCATCTTCACTGATAATCTTTTGAGTATTTGAGATTGGTTTTGATTTAAAGTATTTTGCTACATAGTTATCTATTTCTAAAATCACTTCAAATGATTCATCTTCACTAAACCAAATACTAATAGCATTATTTAAAATCTCTTCTACTTTTTTGGGAATTTCAAATTTTGTATCAAGTTTATTTAGTAAGGTTATATTTTTTATATAGTAGCTTTTTAGGATATTCTTTGTATCAGTTGCCACTAAGTACCAAAGTCCTTCAAAATTTACTATTTTTATAGGATTGATTACGATTATTTCTTCTTT
>RRZU011391335.1_pt1 | contig 11720 bp, 9 predicted proteins | sample 2165561 | NCBI WGS metagenome assembly RRZU01 (sample SAMN10456909, study PRJNA506462) | wastewater metagenome | isolation source: wastewater sludge | place: USA: Moscow, Idaho | reverse complement strand
TTTGAGAATGTATTAAAGCATGTTACGGCACATTATGTCTATGGACTTACTGCCACTCCAATCCGTAAAGATGGTTTGCAGCCTATAATCTTCATGCAATGCGGTCCGATTCGTTTTTCTGCCGATGCCAAGGCGCAGATACAGAAGCAGTCGTTCCAGCGTTATCTTGTGCCGAGATTTACATCTTACAGACCTGTTACCGATGACAAGCAATCGTTTACGGAACTATCACAATCCCTCGCTGAATCGGAAATACGAAATAATCTTATTGTAGAGGATGTCCTTAATGTTGTAGCGGCAGGTCGAACACCTATAATACTTACTGCCAGAACTTCTCATGTAGAATTGCTTGCCGAAATGTTGAAGCAACATATCATCAACATCATACAACTCACAGGAGAAGGGAGTGCAAAGAACAAGAGAGAAACGCTGCAAAAGTTACAAGATATCCCCAAAGACGCCCCTCTTGTAATAGTAGCCACGGGAAAATATGTGGGAGAGGGATTTGACTATCCACGACTTGATACACTGCTTTTGGCACTGCCAATCTCATGGAAAGGATTGGTGGCACAATATGCCGGACGTTTGCACCGTGAGAATGAGGGAAAGAAAGATGTTCGTATTTATGACTATATTGATATACACGAACCTGTTTGTGAGAATATGTATCGTAAACGCCTAAAAGGATACTCTGCCATCGGTTATCGGGTACTGTCAAAAGATACTCAGACACTGTTTGATAATACAGATGACTTACAAACATCATCATATGAAGGACAGATTTTCAATGGTAACACATTCCGTTTGGCATTTATGCAAAATTTGAAAAGTTCAAGACAATCTATTGTCATATCCTCTCCAAAACTCTATCGTACAGAACGAAACACATTTGTTAAAATGCTCAGAGAGTTTCATGTAAGTGGTGTTCAAATTGCAATTCTTACATCAGAGGAAAGCAGTCAGACGAATTATCTAAAAAGTTTAGGATTATATGTAAAGATTGTACCTAAACTATCTTTATCCTCGTGTATCATAGATAGGTCCACGGTCTGGTATGGCAGTATCAATATACTTGGCTATGTAACAGAAGAAGATAACATTATTAAAATCACAGATGGTAAACTTGCAAATGAGCTACTTGATATCATGTACGATGAACATATGAATCCACGTGGTTCTGACATTCGTATATCCCATTAAATATTTAATGGCATCCATTTTCCAGCAATAGTGAAGAAATACGATGGTGAAAGCTATGGAAAATTTTGGACAGTGTCTTATATTATGACGAATTCTTGGATGACACAGAAATAGAATAATAAACTACCCAAGGGACGAATAGAAAAACGCTATGTCTTCGTCATCTTTTATGTAAGATACTTGATTATTTTTCTCTGCTATTTGCTTTAATTGTTGTCTTTCTTTATCACTCCAGTTATTGAAAGCCTTCAATTTTGAAATAACAAAATGAGTCCGCGCAAAACTATTACTGTTTTCCAAATCCAATATGAGTTTTTCTTTTTCTTTAACTTCTTGAACCTCTACATTTATATTCTGATTGAGCTGCTCCTTTTGATTTTTATAATGAAAAGACACAAGTTTTTCATTTGAAGCCGTTTGTTCAATTATAGTTTTTACGAGAATATCCAATTCTGAATTTTCTGTATAATCTGCCGGAGCAAAATATTTAATCCTTTTATCTTCCATCATTTTGTACACTTTTCTCTTATCTTGAGTTTCCGGATTAAAAACTCCTATTGAATGGCCGGAATTGGTATTAATAAGTTTCATACATGGCATATCAGTATCGCTGTCACCTATATAAATCATGTTTCTAAAAGGAATACGAATATTCTCGGGCTCAAAATAATCATTGACGGCGAAATCATTTACATCCAATGTTCCTTTTTCTATTCTAAAAAGAAATTGTGTCTTGCTTGTATAATTTATAACTTGTGCAGGCCACTGAGCTACACCATCTTTATCATAATAAAATGAACTAGCATAGATTTTCTCAAATTCATCTGCAACCTTAGTTCCTTCAATCATTTCTTTCAGCCCAGAAGATATGATGTAATGTTCCACAATTACCCCCTTACTTTCTCCATATTCCCTGATTCTTTTAAACCACGTATCTACACCAGGAAATAACTTTACTTTCGCTCCATAATCCATTAAGGCCTCTCTGTTAAAAACAAACTTTCCATGAGCTTTTTGAATCATTGTAAACATATAGGCAAGGTTTTGGTCCATGTCGTTTTCTTCAGCCAATCCGTTCGATTCTTTCCAGAAAGACTCGACTTCATATCCAACCGATTGAATATACCCTTGAGCCTGCATATCATCAGGAGACAACGTTTTATCAAAGTCGTAACATATTGCTACTACTGGTTTATCCTCTTTTGACTTTCTTAAAAATTCCTTACTCATAAATGTCATATATAAATAAAAAAATGAGGCATAATCCTTATAATCATGCCTCATTTCTATTATTTTATTCTTTATTTCACTTCCTCAAAGTCAGCATCCTGTACATTGTCATTGTTCTTGCTTGAACCCTGACCTGCATTGTTATTTGCCTGACCTGCGTTAGGACCAGCCTGAGCACCACCTGTCTGAGCGTACATTTCAGCACTTGCGGCCTGGAATGCAGCCTGAAGTTCTGCGCTTGCAGCATCGATACCAGCCAAATCCTGAGCCTTGTGAGCGTCTTTCAGTTTCTGAAGAGCAGCTTCGATAGGAGCTTTCTTGTCAGCCGGAATCTTATCGCCAAGGTCTTTCAACTGATTTTCTGTAGAGAAGATCAAGCTGTCTGCCTGGTTCAACTTGTCGATGCGTTCCTTTTCTTTCTTATCAGCTTCTGCATTAGCTTCAGCTTCAGCTTTCATACGGTCGATTTCTTCCTTGCTCAAACCAGATGAAGCTTCGATACGGATAGCTTGTTCCTTACCTGTAGCCTTATCCTTAGCAGAAACCTTCAAGATACCGTTGGCATCGATATCGAAAGTTACTTCAATCTGAGGTACACCACGACGAGCCGGAGCGATACCTGTCAGGTTAAACTGACCGATTGACTTGTTCTGAGCAGCCATCGGACGTTCACCCTGCAATACGTGGATGGTAACTTCTGTCTGGTTATCAGCTGCAGTAGAGAACACTTCGCTCTTCTTGCACGGAATGGTTGTGTTGGCATCAATCAACTTGGTCATTACACCACCCATTGTTTCGATACCCAGTGTCAACGGAGTGACATCCAGCAATACGATGTTACCTACACCAGCTTCCTTGTTCAAAACGGCACCCTGGATACAAGCACCTACAGCTACTACTTCGTCCGGATTTACGCCCTTAGAAGGAACTTTACCGAAGAAGTCTTCTACCAGTTTCTGTACAGCCGGGATACGTGAAGAACCACCTACCAGGATTACTTCGTCGATATCAGAGTTGCTCAAACCTGCATCGCTCATTGCTTTCTTACAAGGTTCAAGACAAGCCTGAATCAAGTTGTGAGCAAGCTGTTCGAATTTAGCACGAGTTAAAGTCTTAACCAAGTGTTTAGGCACACCAGCTACCGGCATGATGTAAGGCAAGTTGATTTCAGTAGAAGTTGAAGAAGACAATTCAATTTTTGCCTTTTCAGCAGCTTCCTTCAAACGTTGCATAGCCATCGGATCAGTAGTCAGGTCAGCACCTTCGTCGTTCTTGAATTCCTGAACCAACCAGTCGATGATAACCTGGTCGAAGTCATCACCACCCAGGTGAGTATCACCGTTAGTTGACAATACTTCGAATACACCGCCACCGAATTCCAGGATAGAGATATCGAATGTACCACCACCAAGGTCGAATACGGCAACCTTCATATCTTTGTTCGCTTTATCGATACCGTAAGCCAAAGCAGCAGCTGTCGGTTCGTTTACGATACGTTTCACTTCCAGACCGGCAATCTGACCGGCTTCTTTTGTAGCCTGACGTTGAGAATCGGAGAAGTAAGCCGGAACAGTAATAACTGCTTCCGTAATTTCTTGTCCCAAATAGTCCTCAGCAGTCTTCTTCATTTTCTGAAGAATCATAGCTGAAATTTCCTGCGGAGTATACAGACGTCCGTCGATATCTACACGCGGCATGTTGTTATCACCCTTTACAACCTTATATGGCATACGGGCAACTTCTTTCTGTACCTGATCCCAAGTTTCACCCATGAAACGTTTGATTGAAGATACGGTTCTTGTCGGGTTCGTGATAGCCTGACGTTTTGCAGGGTCACCCACCTTACGCTCGCCGCCATCTACGAATGCTACGATAGACGGAGTAGTGCGTTTTCCTTCACTGTTTGCAATTACTACAGGTTCGTTACCTTCAAATACAGCAACGCAAGAGTTTGTAGTTCCTAAGTCAATACCAATAATTTTTCCCATGATCTTTAATATTTTATTTGTTATTATTCAAGTTTCGGTCGCCTGCATCAGCAGCAGACGCCAATAAAAAGACAAACGTCGTGCCAAAATGTTCAGGGAGGTTGTAATTTTATAGGTTGGCAGAAAGGCTGTCAGTTTGGCAGAATTCTTCTTTGTTTTTCTGTCGAAAATTACCATTTGTTAATCGTCCTCCCACATAAAAGCAGTAATTTTGCCGACGAAAAAGCAGTAGAGTACAAGCTACGAGCTACAGGCTACAAGCTACGAGTACCTTTCGGCATCATAGCGCAGCCACTCGTAACTCGTAGCTTGTAGCTCGTAACTAAATATAATTATGGAAAGAGATAGCATTGATTTTAAAAACACAGACATCGCGGCATTGTTCCGCAAATTATTACTCCCTACTGTACTGGGAATGATATTTTCCGCATTATTTGTCATTACGGATGGAATATTCGTAGGAAAAGGTATTGGCAGTGATGCACTTGCAGCAGTAAATATAGTGGCGCCATTATGGTTATTCTCTACGGGCATCGGACTGATGTTTGGTGTAGGAGCATCTGTTGTAGCCTCCATCCACTTGTCACATGGAAAAGTAAAAGCTGCCCGCATCAATATTACTCAGTCTATAGTTGTATCTTCATTGTTGTTGATAGGTACCTCCACGCTATTCTGTTCGTTCGCCCCACAGGTAGTACATCTTTTGGGCGGTTCCGAGCGTTTGACTCCACTGGCTGTAGAGTATATGGTATGGTTTGTTCCGTTCTCGGTGTTTACCGCCCTGCTTAACTCAGGGATGTTCTTCCTGCGCCTGGACGGGTCACCTAACTTTGCCATGATGTGCAATATAGTAGCTGCCGTCCTGAATATCATTCTCGATTACCTGTTCATCTTTCCTTTCGGTTGGGGCATGTTCGGTGCAGCTATTGCCAGTGCCATCGGTACTACGGTGGGAGCATTGATGATAATCATCTACCTCTCCCGCCGCAAATGCACTCTACGCTTTTACCCCGTAAAATTCACTCGCAAAAGCATGCAACTGACGCGTCGTAATATAGGTTATATGTGCCGGCTAGGGTCTTCTGCTTTTCTGTGTGAAGTAGCTATTGCCTGCATGATGTTTGTCGGAAACATCGTGTTTATACATTATTTACAAGAAGAAGGTGTAGCTGCATTCAGCATTGCATGTTACTTCTTCCCTATTATATTTATGGTGTACAACGCCATTGCACAATCCGCTCAACCCATTATCAGTTACAATCACGGACTTCATGAAGAAACCCGCGTACGTCGTGCCTATTTATTGGCGCTGAAAACAGCCATCGGCTGTGGTACTGTCTTCGCTCTGGTCACCATCTTTTTCAGTTCGGAGATTGTTTCCATGTTCATCGACCGCAGTTATCCGGCCTATGAAATAGCCAGCAAAGGACTTCCTCTATATGCCACCGGCTTTATTTTCTTCGCTGTCAATATCGTTTCCATCGGATATTTTCAAAGTGTGGAACGGGCTCGTTATGCCACTATCATTACCCTGTTGCGTGGTTTCGTCCTGCTGACAGCGTGCTTCTTCGGACTTCCCCTACTCTTTGGTAATCCGGGTATCTGGTTGGCAACCCCTCTGGCTGAGCTACTGACCACCCTTTTCATACTTACTATTTATATAAAAGCAAAAAGAAAGCACAAAAAAAATATAGTATCTTTGCAGCATGGAAATGATGATAAAGAAATTCTGCCAAAGATACAGACTCCCGGAAAAAAGCCTGCATGAACTTTTGTCACACATGACAGAATATCATTTCGGTAAAGGGGAATCCATTGTGAAAGAAGGAGAACGTAACAGTAACTTCTACATCTTGAAAAAGGGTATCTGGCGTGCTTATTATATGATAGACGGTACTGAAAGTTCCCTCTGGTTTGCCGGAACAGGAGAAATAGCTTTTTCCTCCTGGGGATATGTCAATAATGAAGTTTCACAAGTGAATATTGAATCTGTAAATGAAAGTATTGCCTATGGTATTGCCAAACCGGATTTAGAAGAACTATTCAATAGTTCTATAGAGTTATCCAACTTCGGCCGAAAAATCTTTGAACAGGAAATTTTATTTATTGATAGCTACACATTGGCATACGGTACCCCAAGTGCCAAAGAGCGTTATCTGACCTTGATGGAAGAAAATCCGGAACTGTTGCAATATGTTCCGTTAAAACATTTAGCATCGTATTTATATATTACACCACAATCTTTGAGCAGAATACGGGCAGGGCTGAAGAGAAGGAAATAAATCATCCCAATACATCCATTCCCTTTTCAGAATCTATGCTTCACAATCTGTCAGCTCCGTATCTGCTCCGTATCTACTCCGTACCAAACCTATACCTATAACTATGGAGATGGTACGGAGCAGATACGGAGGCGGTACGGAGATAGCACGGAAATGCTACGGAGATAGTACGGAGATAATGCCGTGCAAATACCATAAGAAAGATACATAATACAGTACTCAACATGGATTTAGATCAGATTATCGATAATATAGGCAAGCTGCCGGAGCCGTCAAAGAATGCGCTGAAGGAGATCATCTCTGAAGTCACTCACCCCAAAGGACATATCCTATTCAGGGCGGACAAAGTAGAAACCAAAGTATACTTCATCAAGAAAGGCATTGTACGTGCCTATACCGAGTTAGCTGACAACGAAATAACATTCTGGTTCGGACGCGAAGGCGATACGGTGGTATCCATGAAAAGCTATGTATCCAACCAAAGAGGCTATGAAAATATAGAACTTCTGGAAGAATGTGAACTATATGAAGTCAGGAAACGAGCCTTACATGAATTATTCTGCAAGGATATACACATCGCCAACTGGGGAAGAGAATTTGCAGAAAAGGAATTGCTCAAAACAGAAGAAAGGTTTATCGGCCGACAGTTCAAGACATCCCTGGAACGTTATAGAGACCTGATGAATCATACTCCGGATCTTTTGCAAAGAGTACAATTAGGCTATATCGCTTCCTATCTTGGTATTACACAGGTCAGTTTAAGCCGTATTCGGGCAAAATTCAGATAAATCACTTTTTATCATTTGTTAAATAAGAAGTCAAACCAATTCATGAACTTTGCACACAAAAAATAAAAGTTATGAGTTGGATATATTTGATTGTGGCCGGATTGTTCGAAGTAGCGTTTACCTCCTGTATGGGCAAAGTTAAAGAAACAACCGGCAGTGAAATGTACTGGTGGTTCACCGGTTTCATTATTTCTATGAGTATCAGCATGTTTTTGCTGATAAAGGCAACGCAAGCCCTGCCTATTGGTACGGCTTATGCTGTATGGACAGGAATAGGTGCGGTAGGAACCGTATTGGCGGGCATACTGATTTTCAAGGAACCTTCCACTATATGGAGGTTATTTTTTATTGCAACGCTGATAGGTTCGATTATCGGTTTGAAAGCAGTATCTCATTAAAGCAAAAAAACAGGATGCCAATTGATATTGACATCCTGTTTTTCTATATTCTGAATTATCTGGATTACTTCTTTACCAGTACCATCACCAGTGTATTATCCGCATCATAAAGTCCGATGCCACCACCGGCCAGTTTACCGAAAGACTTCACTTCATTCAGTGCTTTCATCACACGACCTTCTACTTCCATATCCGGACAAGCCATCATAGTACTGATAAGTTGCGGGAAAGAAATTGCAGAACTGTTCTCGTTGTCTGCAACAAATCCGCCATTAATAAGATTACAACCGGCATTGCCGTGTATTCTCTTTTCAGAAAGATTGAACTCAATAAACGGTTGTTTCTCCATACCTTCGGGAATGGACTGACCACCGGCTTCGGAAATAATCCACTTACCACTCAAATCTGATAGTTTCACTGTAGGAGCTTTCTTTTGTAATACAATAATAGGACGATTGGATGAACCGCACAAAGCGATGTTCTCCTTACCTAACTTTTTATACTTCTTCACTTGTCCCAAAGCAGACAACACGTTTTGTTCCAGCGTCATATCCGGACAAGCCATACGCGTACTTGCCATAGCTCCGAGATCAATTGTACCGGGTTTAGCGTTCACATCGAACGAACCCATCATACGATTACAACCGCTGTTACCGAATACTTTTCCGGTATTCGTATCAAAACCGATAAAAGGGAATTCCTGATTGGGAGCAGGCACTACGGCAGCGCCGTTTATTTCAATAATATTCCATTCACCATTGATGGAAGATAATGTCGCAGCATCTTTGGAAGAGCGACAAGATGACAGAGCTATCAAAGCTCCTGCCATACAAAGAGAAACTATTACTTTCTTCATTGTTATTCGTTGTTTAAGTTAATTTTCGCGGGGCAAATATATACAAAATAACCCAAATACAAGCAGTTTGTTTAGAAATAGAAGCTTTTTATAAAAAGTATTTAGTAGGATTTTAATGTTTATCTGCGAATTAAATCCTATATTTGCTCACCAATAAAAAAGAAGGATAATTTATAATTTGTAACTCGTAATTTGTTATTAAAAGAAATGGGTAAAGTTCTTATTATCGGTGCAGGCGGTGTAGGTACCGTCGTTGCGCACAAGGTGGCTCAAAATCCGGATGTATTCACTGAGATCATGATTGCCAGCCGCACAAAGTCCAAATGCGACGCTATCGTAAAAGCAATCGGTAACCCTAACATCCAGACCGCACAGGTAGATGCCGACAATGTGGATGAACTGGTTGCTCTCTTTAATAGCTTCAAACCCGAAATCGTCATAAACGTAGCACTTCCCTATCAGGATCTTACCATTATGGAAGCTTGTCTTAAAAGCGGAGTCAACTATCTGGACACTGCCAACTATGAGCCGAAAGATGTGGCTCACTTTGAATACAGCTGGCAATGGGCATATAAGAAACGTTTTGAGGATGCCGGACTGACCGCCATCCTTGGTTGCGGCTTCGATCCGGGGGTAAGTGGTATTTATACTGCATATGCTGCCAAACATTATTTCGATGAAATGCAATATCTGGATATCGTAGATTGCAACGCAGGTAATCATCATAAGGCATTTGCAACGAACTTCAATCCGGAAATCAATATTCGTGAAATCACGCAGAACGGACGTTACTATGAGAATGGCCAATGGGTAACCACCCAACCGTTGGAAATCCATAAGGACCTGACTTATCCGAATATCGGACCACGTGATTCCTATCTGTTATATCACGAAGAATTGGAATCTTTGGTGAAAAACTTCCCTACCATCAAGCGTGCACGTTTCTGGATGACTTTCGGTCAGGAATACCTGACTCACCTGCGAGTAATCCAGAACATCGGTATGGCTCGTATCGATGAAGTGGATTACAACGGGGTGAAAATCGTTCCGCTGCAATTCCTGAAAGCCGTATTGCCTAACCCGCAGGATCTGGGCGAAAATTATGAAGGAGAAACTTCCATTGGCTGCCGCATCCGGGGATTGAAAGACGGTAAAGAACGCACCTACTACGTTTACAATAATTGTAGCCACCAGGAAGCCTACAAGGAAACAGGTATGCAGGGTGTAAGCTATACAACAGGAGTTCCTGCCATGATAGGTGCCATGATGTTCCTCAAAGGATTGTGGAAGAAACCGGGAGTATGGAATGTGGAAGAGTTTAATCCGGACCCGTTCATGGAACAGTTGAACAAACAGGGATTGCCTTGGCATGAAGTGTTTGATAAAGATTTGGAAGTATAATTCTTCATTTTTAATTTAATTATAGATTATGCAAGTTGGAGATAAAGCGCCCGAAGTATTGGGCATCAATGAAAAAGGCGAAGAAATCCGCCTCAGCGATTATAAAGGAAAGAAGATAGTTCTTTATTTCTATCCCAAAGATATGACTTCAGGATGTACGGCACAAGCCTGCAACCTGCGCGATAATTATTCAGAATTACGCAAAGCCGGCTACGAAGTGATTGGCGTAAGCGTAGATAATGAAAAGTCGCACCAAAAATTTATTGAGAAAAACAACTTACCTTTCCCGCTGATTGCAGATACGGATAAGAAACTCGTGGAGCAATTCGGTGTTTGGGGAGAAAAAAGCATGTACGGACGTAAATATATGGGAACCTTCCGCACCACTTTCATTATCAATGAAGAAGGAGTGATAGAGAGAATCATCACCCCCAAGGAGGTGAAAACCAAAGACCACGCCGCACAAATATTATAATCAACAAGAAGACAAGTTGACAAACAGATAAAAAGTCAGTTCATTATCAATTGATATCTTATTAGCTTGTCAACTCTAATAACAGCAAGTATATGGCAAAGAAAGACGAACTTAATTTTGAAAACGAAAACAATATGGCATCAAGCGAAAAGCTGAAAGCTTTGCAGGCAGCTATGGACAAGATAGAAAAGAGCTTCGGCAAGGGTTCTATCATGAAAATGGGAGACGAAAGCGTCGAACAAGTAGAAGTAATCCCCACGGGCTCTATCGGACTGAATGTAGCACTCGGCGTTGGCGGCTATCCCCGCGGACGTATCATTGAAATTTATGGTCCGGAATCTTCCGGTAAAACGACTCTGGCTATCCATGCCATTGCCGAAGCACAAAAAGCAGGGGGCATTGCAGCATTCATTGATGCAGAACATGCATTCGACCGTTTCTATGCTGCCAAGTTGGGTGTAGATGTAGACAACCTATTGATTTCTCAACCTGACAACGGGGAACAAGCTCTGGAAATTGCAGAACAGCTGATCCGTTCTTCTGCAATCGATATTATCGTTGTGGACTCTGTAGCTGCCCTGACTCCAAAAGCAGAAATCGAAGGTGACATGGGTGACAATAAGGTTGGTTTGCAGGCACGTTTGATGTCTCAGGCATTGCGTAAACTGACAGCAGCCGTAAGCAAGACACGTACCACATGTATCTTCATCAATCAGCTGCGTGAAAAGATTGGCGTTATGTTTGGTAATCCTGAAACAACTACTGGTGGTAATGCCTTGAAGTTCTATGCTTCGGTACGTCTGGATATTCGCGGAAGCCAGGCTATCAAGAACGGTGACGAAGTATTAGGCAAGCAGACTAAAGTAAAAGTAGTAAAGAACAAAGTGGCACCTCCTTTCCGTAGAGCAGAATTTGATATCATGTTCGGTGAAGGTATTTCCCGCGCCGGTGAAATCATTGATTTGGGTGCAGATTTAGGTATCATCAAGAAAAGCGGTTCCTGGTTCAGCTATAATGAAACGAAACTGGCACAGGGACGTGATGCAGCCAAACAAGTGGTTGCCGATAATCCGGAACTGGCAGAAGAACTGGAAGGATTGAT
>RRZU010728901.1_pt1 | contig 11720 bp, 12 predicted proteins | sample 2165561 | NCBI WGS metagenome assembly RRZU01 (sample SAMN10456909, study PRJNA506462) | wastewater metagenome | isolation source: wastewater sludge | place: USA: Moscow, Idaho | reverse complement strand
TTGCGTTTAAAGAGTTTCGCGTCGAAAAAGCGAAAACCCTTTCAACCGTCAGAAAAAAGTTCGATTCCATGGCAAAAACAGCCAATTGGCAACAGGCATTTGCAGGAAGATGGCGAATTATCCTTGAAGAAAGGTTTGAATACACGAGTGAGGTGAAGCTATGAAAATCGTATCGTTTACCTGCTACCAGGTGCCGCCGCGCTGGCTGTTTCTCAAGATTACCACCGACGAGGGAATCGAAGGCTGGGGCGAACCGGTGATCGAAGGGCGGGCCGCCACCGTCAAGGCGGCGGTGGAAGAGCTCGGCGCGATGCTGGTCGGCAAAGACCCAATGCGGATCGAAGACCACTGGCAAATGATGTACCGCGGCGGCTTTTATCGCGGCGGACCGATCTTGATGAGCGCCATCGCCGGAATCGACCAGGCGCTGTGGGATATCAAGGGCAAGGCGTTGAATACGCCGGTATATCAGCTGTTGGGCGGCGCCTGCCGCGATTCGATCCGGGTCTATTCCTGGATTGGCGGCGACCATCCCAGCGAGGTCGGCAAAGCGGCGAAGGAGGTCGTGGCGCTGGGCTTCACTGCGGTCAAGATGAACGGCACCAACGAACTGCAGATCGTCGACTCGTACCGCGAAATCGATGCGGCAGTCGCCCGGATTGCCGAAGTGCGGGCCGCGGTGGGATCGGATATCGGCATCGGCATTGATTTTCACGGCAGGGTGCATAAGCCGATGGCCAAGGTGCTGGCCAAAGAGCTGGAGCCATATCGCCCGATGTTCATCGAAGAGCCGGTATTGCCGGAAAACAACGAGGCGCTGCGAGAAATCGCCAACCACACGCATATCCCGATCGCTGTCGGCGAGCGGATGTTCTCCCGCTGGGATTTCAAACAAGTATTGGCAGACGGTTACGTCGATATCATCCAGCCGGACTTGTCGCACGCCGGCGGTATCACCGAGTGCAAGAAGATCTTTGCGATGGCCGAGGCTTATGACGTAGCGGTGGCGCCGCATTGCCCGCTGGGACCGATCGCGCTGGCGGCCTGCCTGCAGGTCGATGCTACGGCGTACAACGCGTTCATTCAGGAACAAAGCCTGGGCATCCATTACAACCAGGGCACCGACCTGCTCGATTACCTGAAGGACCGTAGCGTGTTCGCCTATGAGAACGGCATGGTGAAGATTCCGCAGGGACCGGGGCTGGGAATCGAGATTGACGAGGCGCATGTGAAGAAAATGGCGGAAATCGGTCATGACTGGCACAATCCGATCTGGCGGCACAAGGATGGCACAGTTGCCGAATGGTGAACCGGCGCTGCACACGATAATATTTCCCGGGAAATAATGATAAGGGGGCAAGCTGATGAGAAAACTGGAGATTTTGCAAAAAGTTTTGCAGAGCGGCATCGTCGCGATCGTGCGGACCGATGGCGCGGAAAAGGCGAAAAAACTGGTGAGCGCGATCAATGAAGGCGGCATCAAGGTGATCGAGGTCACGATGTCGGTGCCGAACGCGCTGGATGTGATCAAGGAGTTGTCGGTGCTGTGCGCCAAAGAACAGATCACGCTCGGTGTCGGCTCGGTGCTCGACCCGGAAACCGCCCGGGCGGCGATTTTGGCCGGCGCGGAATATGTAGTCACACCCTGCCTGAATCCGGAGGTCATCAAACTCTGCAACCGCTACCAGGTGCCCTCGATGCCTGGCGCGATGAGCGTCAGGGAAGTGGTGGAAGCGATGGAAGCCGGTGCGGATATCGTGAAGGTGTTCCCCGGCGAACTGCTGGGACCGCAGTTCATCAAGGCAGTGCACGGACCGATTCCGCAGGCGCCATTGATGCCGACCGGCGGCGTACAGGCTGACAATGTGGCGGAGTGGTTTGCGGCCGGAGCGGTGGCGCTCGGTGTGGGCGGCTCGCTGACGGCAGGCGCCAAGACCGGCGATTATGCAGCAGTCACAGCTATGGCCCGCCTGTTTGTCGATAAAATCAAAGCAGCCAGAAACGGCTGAGGGAGGAACTGACGATGAGTAAAAAAGTAGTGACCTTTGGCGAAGTGATGATGCGGCTGGCGCCGCCCGGCTATCAGCGATTCGTCCAGACCAATTCCTTCGATGCGACCTATGCCGGTGGCGAAGCGAATGTCGCCGCCTCACTGGCCCAATATGGCTATGACGCGTATTTTGTGACGAAGTTGCCACCGACCGAACTTGGCCTGGCCTGCAAATTCTTTTTGCAGAAGTACGGCATCAAGACCGACTATATCAAGATGGAAGGCAGTCGTCTGGGGATCTACTTCCTCGAGGCCGGTGCATCGCAACGTGCATCCAAAGTGATTTACGACCGCAAGGATTCGGCGATCGCCCAGGTGCAGCCGGGCGAGTTTGACTGGCCGACCATCTTCGCCGATGCGGCGGTGTTCCATATCACCGGCATCACCCCGGCTCTCGGCGACAGTGCGGCGGCGGTCAGCCTGGAAGCGGTGCAGGCGGCGAAAAAGGCCGGCCTGACGGTCAGCTGCGACCTGAACTTCCGCAAGAATCTCTGGAGCTCGGCCAAAGCCGGCGCGGTGATGAGCACCCTGATGCCCTATGTCGACATCGCGATCGCCAACGAAGAGGACGCGGAAAAAGTGTTTGGCATCAAGGCGGAAAACACGCACCTGGAAGCAGGCAAGATCGATGACAGTGGTTACCAGACCGTCTGCCGCAAACTGGTGGAACGGTTCGGCTTCAAGAAAGTCGCGATCACGCTGCGGGAAAGCTACTCTGCCTCTGACAACGGCTGGTCGGCGATTCTGTTCGATTCGGCTCTGAATGAGTTTTACAAATCGAAAAAGTACGATATCCACATCGTCGACCGGGTGGGCGGCGGCGACTCGTTCGGCGGCGGCCTGCTGTACGGCCTGCTGCAGGGGATGAGTAATCAGCAGAGCATCGAATTCGCGGTGGCGGCATCCTGCCTGAAGCACACCATCCCCGGCGACTTCAACCTGGTCAGCGTAGCTGAAGTCGAAGCGCTGATGAAGGGCGACGGCTCGGGCCGGGTGCAACGGTAGAAGAATAAAGCAGGAATTGCGGTTCACAACGTAGAACGAATGAATCTATGAAACAGACGCGCGTGTTCCAGCATGTCATGATTTGGGTGGCAGCGGTTGCTATTTTGGCAATCGCTGTTCACTCATTGTTTTTTGCGCAGTTTGTTTTGGCTGAAAACAGAACAATCCGGGTCGTGATGGACGATAATTATCCACCCTTTATCTTTCGTGACGCCGAAGGGCAACTGGGCGGGATTATCGTTGACCAATGGGCGCTCTGGGAAAAAAAGACGGGTGTGAAGGTTGAACTGACAGCCAAGAACTGGGCCGATGCCCAGCGGGAAATGGCAGAAGGCAAGCATGATGTGATCGATACCATCTTCCGAAATCCGGAACGCGATAAACTCTATGATTTTACCAGGCCGTATGCCAAGCTGGATGCGGCGATCTTTTTTAACAAGAATTTGCCAGGCATCACCGATCTCGCTTCGCTGCGCGGTTTTAACGTCGGCGTAAAGCGGGGCGGTCACTCGACCAACGTGTTGCGACTGGCCGGCATCAGCGGCATCATCGAATACCCCAGTTACGAAGCGATGGTGCTGGCGGCGCGGGACCACAACCTGCTGATTTTCATCATGGAAAAGCAGCCGGGTCTTTATTTTCTTTACAAGCACGGATTAGCCGACCAACTGCGGATATCCGAACCCTTGTATTCGGGAGAATTCCGCCGGGCGGTAGCGAAGGGTGATCAGGCAACACTGAAGCTTGTCGAAGAAGGGTTTGCCGCAATCAGTGGCAGCGAAATGGCTGCGATCAACCGGAAATGGCTTGGCGATGGACCAGGCAAGACGACAGTTGACTATCGCATTGTGATCGGTGGAGTGGGTCTCGCTTCCGTTGTTGCATTTTTGTTGATCGGCTGGAACTGGGCCCTGCGCAGCAGTGTGCGGCGAAAAACCTCGGCGTTGGCAGCCAGTGAGCAGAAATTCCGTGAATTGCTGCTGAATCTGGCCATCGGCGTAATTGTGTACGATGCGAGCGGCAAGCCGATTCTCTGGAACACGGCGGCGCTGCGCGAACTTAGTTTGACGGCGGAGCAACTGACCGGGGCGGCGCCAAACCCGACCGGCAGGGAATATCTTACAGCGACAGGCGGATTCCTCACCGAATCATTGCACCCGGTCCAGCTGGTCCTGACGACCGGCGATGCGCTGCGCGAATACAGCATGGGGTTGCGGCAGTCAGGCATGAACGAGAAATGGTTCCAGGTGGACGCTTTTCCTGACTTGGACGAGCGGGGCCAAATCGAGCAAGTGGTCATGACGTTTTTTGACGTAACCGCTCGTTGGGAAACCGAACAACGCCTGACCTACATCAGTTTTCACGATGCACTGACCGGCGTATACAACAGGGCCTATTTCGAGGAAGAACTGCATCGACTGGAACACCGGCGAAGCGGCTCGGTAGCGATCGCCATCATCGACGTCGATGGGCTGAAGCGGGTCAACGATACCTGGGGCCACAAAAAAGGCGATGAATTGTTGGTGAAAGCGGCGCAGGTCCTGCGTGGCGCCGTTCGCAGCGAGGATGTGGTGGCGCGGATCGGTGGCGATGAGTTTGCGATCATCCTGAAAAATTCGGATGAAGTAGTGGTAGAGATGATTTTTCAACGTCTGCGGCAGGCGTTGGAGCAGGAAAAGCAGAAAACCGAAGAACTGGCACCGCTCAGCTTGTCATTTGGCTATGCCTTTGCCGCCAGTCCGGAAATTTCGACACTGGAACTGTTCAAAACCGCCGATAACCGGATGTATCAGGCGAAAGCGCAACGATATGCCGAACAGAAACTGCTGGACCAGTAGCTGCGGTGATGCTGCCCCTGAGCCATAATAACAGCAAAGAGACGAGGTCGGTTAAACCGACCTCGTCTCTTTGCCACTTGCCTGAGGCATAGTATTTTCAGCTTTAGCCGAGGATTGCCTTGAGGTCTTGTTCCGGGGTTGTGATCGGCATCAGGTTCAGCTTGTCGTGCAGCACCTGGAATACGGCCGGGGTGAGGAACGCCGGGGCGGAAGGGCCGATCCGGATGTTGCGGACGCCGAGGAACAACAGGCTGAGCAGGATGCAGACCGCTTTCTGTTCGTACCAGGACAGCACCAGCGACAGCGGCAAGCCGTTGACATCGGTTTTGAACGCATCCGCCAGCGCCAGGGCGATTTTGACCGCCGAGTAGGCGTCGTTGCACTGGCCGATATCCAGCAGACGCGGAATCCCTTCGATATCGCCGAACTCCAGTTTGTTGAAGCGGTACTTGCCGCAGGCCAGCGTCAGGATGACGCAGTCTTTCGGCACCTGGGTCGCCAGGTCTGTGTAATAGTTGCGACCGCTCTTGGCGCCGTCGCAGCCGCCGATCAGGAAGAAGTGGCGGATCTTGCCGGCCTGGACCAGTTCGATGACTTTCGGCGCTGCGCCGAGGACGGCGTTGCGGCCGAAGCCGACCAAAATGGTTTTTTCCGGTTCGGTTTCCGCGAATCCGGGTGCCGCCAGCGCGGCATCAATCACCGGCTTGAAGTTGCGGTCGGTAATATGCACGACGCCGGGCCAGGCGACCAGGCCGCAGGTGAAGATGCGGGACTTATACGTTTCGGCCGGTTTCTGGATGCAGTTGGTGGTCATCAGGATCGCGCCGGGGAAGGCTGCGAACTCCTTCTGTTGGTCCTGCCAGGCGCCACCGTAGTTGCCGACAAAATGACTGTATTTTTTCAGTCCGGGATAGCCGTGGGTCGGCAGCATCTCGCCGTGGGTATAGATGTTGATGCCGGTTCCTTCAGTTTGTTTCAGCAATTCTTCGAGGTCTTTCAGGTCGTGGCCGGACACCAGGATCGCTTTGCCCTTGACTGCATTGATCCTGACAGGTGTCGGCACAGGATGACCATAGGTGCCGGTATTGGCTTCGTCAAGGATCTCCATGACCCGGATGTTGACTTCGCCGCTGCGCAGCGCCATGCCGAGCAGGGCGTCCACGCCGAGGTCCGGCTGGGTCAGGAAGTCGAGCGCCTCATGGAAGAAGGCATTGACCTTCTGGTCGACGATACCGAGGACACGGGCGTGGTCGGCGTAGGCGGCCATGCCTTTCAGTCCGAACAGGATCAGGTTTTCCAGACCAACCAGGTCGGCGCCGCGGGCGGCCAGGTCTTTGCTCAGCACCAGCTCCTCGCCTTGGGCGACCAAACCGTCCAGATCGGCAGCCGGTTGCCAGACGGCAGGACCGGTCAGTTTTTCCGGAGTTGCGCCGGCTTTCAGCGCCGCCCCGTCATACAGGGCCTTGGCAGTGTTGCGGACCGCGACGCCTTCGCGGATGATACCCTCCAAACGGGCAGGATCGAAGTTGACATTGGTGATGGTGGTGAACAGGGATTCGATGACGAAGTTGTCGACGGCTGCGTCCTGGGAACCGAGCACGACGGCGCGGTGGGCGTACATCGACACCCCTTTGGTCAGATACAGCAGCAAGTCCTGCAGGGCGGCGGTCTTCGGGTCTTTGCCGCAGACGCCGAACGCGTCGCAACCGGTTCCTTTGGCGGTCTGTTCACATTGATAACAAAACACTGTTTCATACCCCTCTCGTTTATCTTTTGTTTGTTACTTAATTCACTACGGTGAGCAGCATCTTGAAGTCCTGCTCGGCATCGACGCCGTGGGGGATATTGGCCGGCATCACCACGACCTCGCCAGCGTTGACAGTCATCGGCTTGCCACCGATGGTGACTTTCGCCTGTCCTTCCAGTACATACAGCATCGCATCGCCAGGCGCGGAATGGGTGCTGACGCCTTCGCCGGCGGCAAACGAAAACAGGGTGATCGTCATTTCGGGCCGCTGGACGAAAGTGCGACTGACGATCTTGCCGGGGGCGACCTCGACCAGACCGGCCAGGGAGACGGCTTCGGACATCGGGATGTTTTTAATCAGTTCTTTCATTGTAATTTCCTCCTTTATAATACGGATTCGTCTTTGATTTCGCCGCCGATGCCGATCTTGGTCAGCTTGACCGGGACCTTGCAACCGGAGTCGGCCACCGCTTGCTGCACCAACCGGACCAGGCCGCCGCAGCAAGGGACTTCCATGTAAACGACATGGATGAATTCGATATGGTTCGCCTGGATGATTTTGGCCAGCTTTTCACGGTAGGCGGCGGCGTCATCCAGCTTGGGACAGCCGATGATGGCGACCTTGCCTTTGACAAAGTGGCGATGGAAATCGGGATAGGCGAATGCGGTGCAATCCGCGGCCATCAATAATGTGGCCCGTTCCAGATAGGGCGCGTTGATCGGCATCAGCGAGAGCTGCAGCGGCCAGTTGCCGAGCTGAGACTGGGTCGGCGCCATCGCGGGCGCTGCGCCGGGACAGGCGCTTGCTGCAGCGTGCGGTGCACGGCCGATCGTCGCCAAATGCTTATCCACCGCCGCTTGGTCATATTCCGGCGCTTCCTTTTCGACCAGTGTCAGCGCGCCGACCGGGCATTCACCGATACAGGCGCCCAGGCCGTCGCAATATACTTCACTCACCAGCTTCGCCTTGCCGTCAATCAGCGCGATCGCGCCTTCGGCGCAGCCGGTCACGCATTGTCCGCAGCCATTGCATTTTTCTTCGTCGATGACGATGATCTTTCTGTTCATCCCGTTTTTACCTCCTGTTTGCAGGGGACCAGATCCCCCAGTGTTTTTGTCTTCATATATTCTTTGAACTCCGCCGTCATCCGGCCGAGCAACCCGCCGAACAGGCAGTCGCGGAACGGGCATTCGGTCGTTGGCAACAAGCAGCCTGCATCGGCGACCGGACCTTCGATCGCTTCAAAAATTGACAACAGGGAGGTCGACAATCCTGTATCGCCGAGAACAAAGCCGCCTTTGGGGCCGCGGGTCGATTTGACCAGGCCGGCTTTGGCCAGACGCTGCATCACTTTGGACAGATGCGCCTCCGAAACCAAAGTGCGTGCGGTGATTTCTTTGACGGTGAGCGACCGTCCTGGTGATGCCGCAAGCATTACCATGCTGTGCAGCGCCAGCGACGCCGCTTCGGAGATTTGAATGATCGATGCCATGTCCTCACCTCATTTCAATATTAAGGTACTACAATACCGAAATAATGTCAAGTCTGATTTTGAAAAAAATGCAGGGAATTTAGCGCGAGCCGGGAATAGACAATGCAGAGAAATTTTTCAGTGTAAAGGGAGGCGGCGGCAATGACCAAACAAAAGGTTTCGATCCCCCAGTTGAAGGAATGGAAAGAACAGGGCCGGAAAATCCGCATGGTAACGGCTTATGATTATCCCACCGCATTATTGGTGGACAAGTCTGAGATCGAAGTGATCCTGGTGGGAGATTCGCTCGGCATGGTGGTGCTCGGCTATGACGGCACGGTGCCGGTGACGATGGATGAGATGGTCCACCACATCAAACCGGTGGTGCGCGGCGCCCGCAATACGCTGATTGTCGGCGACATGCCGTTCATGTCCTACAATGTCAGTCTGGAAAAGGCGATCGAGAACGCTGGCCGACTGATGAAGGAAGGCGGCGCCGACTGCGTCAAGCTGGAAGGCGGCCTGGCGATGGTTCCGGTGGTAAAGGCGCTGGTGGACGGCGGGATCCCGGTGATGGCCCACATCGGGCTGACGCCGCAGACTGCTTCGCAGCTGGGTGGGTTCAAGGTGCAGGGCAAAGATGAGGCCGCGGCCCAGCGGATGCTGACCGAAGCGATGAAACTGGAGGAGGCAGGCGCCTTCTCGATCGTGCTGGAGGCGATCCCGGCGCCGCTGGCCAAACTGATCACCGAGAAAGTGGGCATTCCCACCATCGGCATCGGCGCTGGCGTCGACTGCGACGGGCAGGTGTTGGTGCTGCACGACATGATCGGCTTGTTCGACCGGTTCGTGCCGAAGTTCGTCAAGAAGTACGCCAATGTCAGCGAAGACATCCTGTCGGCGCTCAACACGTATGCCGGCGAGGTGGCGTCCGGCAGCTTTCCGGCTGCCGAGCACAGCTTCACGATGAAGGACGAAGTGCTGAAAAAACTGTATTGATAGGTGACAGGGAGCTGTGGAGATGAAGATTGCCGTGATTGGCGCAGGCGCGATGGGCAGCCTGTTCGGCGCTTATCTGGCGAAAGCCGGCGCAGCGGTGACGGTGGTGGATGTCTGGCCGGAGCATGTCGCGGCGATTCGCGGTCAGGGACTGGTGTTGAGCGAGGCGGCAGGCGACGAGGTCGTGCGGCTGGACGCAGCGCTGGGAACCGGAGGGATGGAACCGGTCGACCTGGTGATTTTGTTTGTCAAGTCGGCCGCTACCCGGTTTGCGGCCCTGGATGCGGCGGCGCTGCTGCGACCGGGCGGGCGGGTGCTGACGCTGCAGAACGGATTGGGTAATGCGGAAGTGATTGCAGAAATCGTCGGCGCGGAGCGTGTGCTGGCGGGGACCACGGCGCAGGGGGCGACGCTGCTCGGGCCGGGCCGCGTCCGTCACGGCGGGCGGGGCGAAACCCATATCGGCAGGTTGTCCGGCGAAGTGGACGCATTTTGTCATGAAGTGGCGGCGCTGCTGACGAACGCAGGCCTGCCGACCGTTGTCGAGCCGGATGTGCGCTCGCTCATCTGGGGCAAGCTGATCATCAATACCGGCATCAATGCGCTGACCGCGCTGCTGCGGCTGCGCAACGGCCAGCTGGCCGAATTGGACGAGACCCGGCAGCTCCTGGCGCTGGCGGTGGAAGAAGCGGTGCAGGTGGCGAGGGCCGCTGGCGTCCTGCTGCCGTATGCCAACCCGCTGGACAAGGTGTTGGCGGTGGCAGTCGCGACCGGGCAGAATCAGTCTTCGATGCTGCAGGATGTGCTGCGCAGCTCGCCGACAGAAATCGCCGTGATCAACGGGGCGATCGTGCGCGAGGGGGAGCGGCTGGGGGTGGCGACGCCGGTGAACCGGACGCTGACCTTGCTGGTGCAAGCGCTGGAGAAAAACTTGTTCCCTAGCTGACGGTTCGGCGTAAAAATAGTACAATAAGCAAGGGACAACGTCGGAAAGGGGGAAGATTGTCATGAAACGGACAAGTTTTTTGGGGATCCTGTTGATGGCAAGCTTGCTAATCGGCGGTTGCGGCGGCGACAAAAAAGCCGGCGAGCCGGGAAAAACAGAATATAAGGCGCAAATGAAGCTGGCAACGCTGACGCCGGCCAGCCACACCTATAACCAGGCCGCCAACAAGTTTGCCGAACTGGTCAAGCAACGTTCGCAGGGCCGGATCGAGGTCAAGGTCTACCCGGACGGGCAACTGGGCAAAGGCGAAAGAGAACTGTTGGAAGCGATCCAGCAGGGGACGCTGGATATTTATGTCGGCTCGACCGCGCCGCTCAGCGGATTCAGCCCCTCGATGGGGATTTTGGACATTCCTTTCCTGTTTCGCGATTACGCGCATGCCGACAAGGTGCTGGACGGTCCGATCGGCCTGTCGCTGCTGAAAGAGCTGGAAAAGGCGAATCTGAAAGGACTGGCGTTCTGGGAGAACGGCTTCCGCAACCTGACCAATTCCAAACTGGCGGTGAAGACGCCGGACGAGGCCAAGGGTCTGAAAATCCGCACCCAGGAGAACAAAATCCACCTGACCGCCTGGAAAGCGGCCGGCGTCAACCCGGTGCCGATGGCCTGGGGCGAAGTCTATGGCGCGTTGCAGCAAAAGACGATCGATGGTCAGGAAAACCCGGTGGCGGTGATTCATTCCGCCAAACTGAACGAAGTGCAAAAATATCTGTCGATGACGCAGCATGTCTATTCGCCGGCGGTGTTGATCGTCAGCGCGAAAAAATGGCAGGCGATCCCGCCAGCGGACCAGGAGATGCTACTGAAGACCGCGCTGGAAGTCGCGCAGTTCGAGCGCAAGCTGGGGCGCGATGCGGAAGAGAAGCAGGTGGCCGAATTGACCGCCCGCGGCATGACCGTAACGAAAGATGTGGACAAGGCTGCATGGCAAAAAGCGATGCAACCGGCGTTCGATGAGTTCTCGAAGCAGTTTGGCAAAGAGAAGATCGACGCAATCCTCAGCACAAAATAAGTGGACGGACTGAACCGATTCAACGCACTGCTGTTTCAGACCGCGGAACAGGCAGTCATCCTGTTTATGGGGATCATCGCACTGGTGATCCCTTATGAAGTTTTTGGCCGCTATGTGCTGGGCGACATGCCGATGTGGTCCGGCGAAGCGGCGACGTATTCGCTGGTCTGGGTGTCGATGCTGGGCGGCGCGGTGGGGCTGCGCAAAGGCGTCCAGGTCGGTATCGACCTGGCCTATGCGAAGCTGCCGGTGTACTGGGCGGGGCAGGTCCGCCTGAGCGGTGCGCTGTTCATGCTGCTGTTTTTGTCGGTGATGATCACGGTGGGGCTGCAGCAGACGCTGGACAACTGGCGTCAGATTTCACCGGCGCTGGGCATACCGATGGCGCTGCCTTATCTGGCGTTGCCGGTCGGATTTTGCCTGATGTGGCTGTTCACGCTGGAACAGACGCTGGCAGGGCTGGCCGGTCTCAAGCGGGGGCGGCGCAGATGCTGACGATGTTTTTGCTGGTGTTCGCGGGCCTGATGGCGCTCGGAATCCCGGTCGCAAGCTCCCTCGGCGGTTCGGAGAAGGGCTATATCCTGGATGACG
>RRZU010683617.1_pt1 | contig 11721 bp, 14 predicted proteins | sample 2165561 | NCBI WGS metagenome assembly RRZU01 (sample SAMN10456909, study PRJNA506462) | wastewater metagenome | isolation source: wastewater sludge | place: USA: Moscow, Idaho | reverse complement strand
GGGGTCGACCACCTGAAAGTAGATCACCGAGTCGATGCTGACCATCAGGTTGTCTTCGGTGATCACGCCCTGCGGCGGAAACGGAACCACGGCCTCGCGCATGTCCATCGTGTAGCGCACGTTGTCGATCAGCGGCACCAGCAGGTGCGGGCCCGGGTCGAGGGTGCGGTTGAACTTGCCCAGCCGCTCGACGATGCCCACCTGTTGCTGCCGCACCACCTTGAGCGCCTGGGTGAGCAGCGCCACCGCCATGACGACGATGATGATCGGGACGATGTATTCCATGCCGGTTCACGGCTCCTTGGGGTAGACAACGACGGAGGTTCCGTCGACTTCGAAGATCTCGACGGCGGTGCCCGCTGCGATCGGCTCGTCATTGAAGCTGCGCGCCTGCCAAACCTCGCCCGCCACCTTCACCTCGCCGGAACCGCCGTCGATGGCGGTCAGGGCACGTCCGGTGCTGCCCACCATGCGCTGCAGGGACGAGCGGTAGCCGGGCGCGCGGCGCACCCGCTCGAGCAGCGTGGGACGCAGCAGGAACAGCAACGTGAACGACACCAGCACCGCGACGATCACGTGCACCAGGATCAGGCCCGGAAACAGCACCGCCGCGCCGGCACCGGCCAGGGCACCGGCGGCGAGCATCAGCAGGGTGAAGTCGAGGGTGAAGGATTCAGCCAGCGCCAACCCGGCGGCAGCGATCAGCCAGATCGCCCACCAGTTCGTGCTCAGCCAATCCCACATGCCTCCATCATGCCTTGCCCCTGGCGCTCCACCGTCCGTTGTCGTGGGTCACTTGCAAAGGAATGTCAAAGGTTTCGCTCAGCTTCTCGGCGGTGAGCACCGACTCGATCGGGCCGGCGTCGAACACGGCGCCCTGCTTGAGCAGCAGCGCGTGGGTGATGCCGGCCGGTATCTCTTCGACGTGATGGGTGACCAGGACGGTCGCCGGCGCCTGCGGGTCGCGGCACAACTCGCTCAGGGTCGCGACCAGCGACTCGCGTCCGGCCAGGTCGAGACCCGCGGCCGGCTCGTCCAGCAGCAACAGTTCGGGATCGGTCATCAGCGCCCTGGCGATCTGGACGCGCTTCCGCTCGCCCTCGGACAGGGTGCCGAACGTGCGGTAGGCGAGGTGCCCGACTCGGAACTGATTCATCAGCTCGACCGCACGGGACAAGTCGCTCAACTCGTAGTTCTCGCGCCAGCGGCCCATCACCGCGTAGGCGGCCGACACCACCACGTCCGCCACCCGCTCGCTGCGCGGAATGCGATCGGCCAGCGCCGCCGACGCGACCCCGATGCGCGGACGGAGCTCGAACACGTCCACCGAGCCGAGCACCTCACCGAGCACCTCGGCCAAGCCGGAACTCGGGTGCATCTGGGCGGCCAGAATCTGCAGCAGCGTGGTCTTGCCGGCGCCGTTGGGGCCGATGATCACCCAGCGGTCGGTGTCGTCGATGCGCCAGTCGACGGCGTCGAGCAGGGTGGCGTCTCCGCGCACGACCGAGACACCAGCAAGCTCCGCAACCACAGCCATGGCGTCAAACCTACCGGTTCAGGCACCGGTGGAATGCAGGCCACCGTCCACATGCAGCATTTCGCCGGTGGTGGCCGGCAACCAGTCCGACAGCAGGGCCACCACGCCCTTGGCGGTGGGATCGAGATCGCGCTCGTCCCAACCCAGCGGCGCCCGGGTGCCCCAGATGTCGTTGAAGTCCTGCGCGCCCGGAATGGCTTTCTTGGCGATGGTTTCGAGCGGGCCGGCGGCCACCACGTTGCTGCGGATGCCGTCGGGCCCCAGGTAGCGGGCCAGGTAGCGCGAGCTGCTTTCGAGCGCCGACTTGGCCACCCCCATCCAGTCGTAGTGCGGCCACGACTGCCGCGCGTCGAAGGTGAGGCCGACGATGGATCCGCCCCGGCCCATCAGCGGACGGCACGCCATCGCCAGCGAGACCAGCGAGTAGGCCGACACGTGGATCGCGGTCTTCACATCCTCGGCCGGGGTGCTCAGAAACTTGCCGCCCAGCGCGGTCTCGGGGTTGGCGAAGGCGATCGAGTGCACCACCCCGTCCAGGTGATCGACGTGCTCGCGCAGCTGATCGGCGAGACCGGCCAGATGCTGCTCGTTGGTCACGTCGAGTTCGATCACCGGCGGCACCGGATCGAGCCGCCTGACGATGCGCCGGGTCAGGCTGAGCGCGCGGCCGAAGTTCGACACCAGCACCGTCGCGCCCTGCTCGGCAGCCAGTTCGGCCACCCGGTAGCCGATGGACGTGTTCATGGTCACGCCCGCGACCAGCACGTTCTTGCCTTCGAGGATTCCCATACTGATTCCTTTCAGTGCCCCATGCCGAGGCCGCCGTCGACCGGGATCACGGCGCCCGAGATGTACCCCGCCCGCTCACCGGCCAGGAACGCGACGGTCGCCGCGACCTCGTCGACCAGCCCGAGCCGCGCGGCGGGTATGGACGCGCGGTAGCCGGCCACCACCTCGTCCGGCAGGACGGCGGTCATGTCGGTTTCGATGAAGCCGGGGGCGACCACGTTGGCGGTCACCCCGCGGCTGCCGATCTCGCGGGTGAGCGAGCGTGCCATGCCGACCCGCGCCGCCTTGGACGCGGAGTAGTTCACCTGCCCCGGCGAGCCGTACAGGCCGACCACCGAGCCGGTGAAGATGATGCGGCCCCAGCGCCGGCGCAACATGGAGCGACTGGCCCGCTTGGCGCAGCGGAAGGCACCCTTGAGGTTGGTGTCGATCACCAGGTCCCAATCCGCCTCGCTCATGCGCAGGATCAGGGTGTCCTTCGCGACACCCGAGTTGGCGACCAGGATCTCCGTTGGCCCGTGCGCCTCTTCGGCGGCCTTGAAGGCGGCCTCGACCTGAGCGCCGTCCGTCACGTCGCAGGCGATGCCCAACGCACCCTCGGGTGCGTCGCCGCCGCGGGAGAAACTGGCCACCCGGTGGCCGTCCGCGAGCAGGGCCTGCACAATGGCCGCTCCGATGCCTTTGTTACCTCCGGTGACCACGGCGCTGCGGCCGCTCACCGCCTCGGTTGAAGTCACGGAGCAGACCCTAGCGGAGGAGGCTGCGCGTGGGCATGACGACATACAGTGTCACAGTGAGTAACGCCGCGCAGGGCCGTCCGGTCCTGATCACGAGCGCCCGGCGGGCCAAGTCGCTGGACGCCGACGAACGCAACCGGCGCTACCTGCTCACGATGGCCGTCCGGGTGGCCTGCTTCATCGGCGGCGTGCTGTCGCCGAGCCCATGGAACTGGGTGTTGTTCGTCGGCGCGGCCGTCATTCCCCCCATCGCGGTGGTGCTCGCCAACGCCGTCGATCGCCGCCAACCCGTCGTGGCGAAGGACGCGGAGGCGTCCGATCGTCCGGAGTTGGGCATGGGCACCGTGATCACCGGTTCAGTGGAGGACTGACTCGTGCCTGGCCTGGGAACGATGGGCGCGGGCGCCCCGAGCACCCGCCCCTGGGTGCGCTGGATCGTGATGGGGTTGCTGGTTGCCGCCCTGGCGGTGGCCTTCGTCAATCTCGGCCGCTGGCAGCTGGACCGGTTGCAGCAACGCCGCGACAACAACGGCATCGTGGTCGCGCACGAGAGCGCGCCGGTGGTCCCGTGGACCTCGGTGTTCACCCACGTACTCACCGATGCCGACCAGTGGCAACGGGTCACCGTCACCGGCACCTTCGACCCGGCCCATTCCTACGTCGTCCGGTACCGGTCGAATGACGACGCCACCGGCTGGGAGATCATCACCCCGCTGCGCACCGGCTCCGGTGACGTGCTGGTGAGCCGGGGGTTCGCCGCACGTCCGGCCGATCAGGACTTTCCGCGGGTGGCGCCGGCACCGCCGTCCGGTGAGGTGACGATCGTGGGGTATGTGCGCCGCAACGAGCAGGGCGGTGCCGACGCGATGACGCCCGCCGATGGTGCCGTGCGGCTGATCAACTCCGATGCGGTGGCGGCGACGGTCGGCTACCCCCTGGTGAACGGGTACATCGGCGCCATCACCATCACTCCCCCGGCCTCGGACGGCCTGGTCCCTGTGCATCCGCCGGAGCTGACCGAGGGGTCGCACTTCAGTTACGCCCTGCAGTGGTTCACCTTCGCCGGCATCGCCGCCTTCGGCCTGGTGGTGTTGATCCGCTCCGACCTGCGCGACCGGCGCCGGGCCGTGGCGCAGGCCGCTCGGGCGGAAGAGGAGATGCGAGCGGAGGCGACGGCGCAGGCCGAGATATCGGCGCAGGCCGAAACACCGGCGCAGGCGAGGCAAGCGGCGCAGGCACCGACGACGACCGACGCCGACGAGGCAACGGCGGATGCTCTCTAACCTGAAAACCCTGCACTGATCACACACCCCTGCCTCGGCACGGCGGACAGGCTCGCACTGGTGCAGGGATTTCAGGATGCCGCTCGACAACGCCGGGTGGTTAGGGTGGCCACATGGACCTGGGACTGACCGATCGGGTGTTCGTCGTCACCGCGGCGAGTGGCGGCCTGGGCCGCGCCGGCGCCGAACACCTGGTCGCCGAGGGTGCCAGGGTGGTGCTCGTGGCCCGGCGCGTCGAGGTGCTGGACGAGCTGGTACACCAGCTGGGCGCCGATCAAGCCGTCGCACTGGCCGGCGACCTGAGCGATCCGTGCACGGCACCCTCGGCCGCCGACCTCGCCCTGGCCACCTTCGGACGGCTCGACGGGGCCCTGATCAGCGTGGGCGGCCCTCCCAAGGGCACGGTGCTCGACACCTCTGACGACCAGTGGCACGAGGCGTTCGACTCAGTGTTCCTGGCCGGGTTGCGGGTGACTCGAGCCGTGGTGGCGGCGGCGACCGGCCCGGTGGCGCTCGCCCTGGTGTTGTCGTCATCGGCGAGAACCCCCCTGCCCGCCATGGCACCCTCGAACGGGCTGCGACCCGGCCTGGCGGTGTTGATCAAGCAACTCGCGGACGAGATCGGCCCGGCCGGTGGCCGGGTGGTCGGACTGCTGCCCGGCACCGTCGCAACCGAGCGGATCGACTTCCTGTACGGCCAGACCCCCGATCCGGGCGCCGCGCGGGCGAACGCCGAGGCGTCCATACCTCTGCGTCGCCTCGGTGAGCCGGCCGAGTTCGCCCGGGTGGCGACCTTTCTGCTCTCGCCCGCCGCGTCGTACGTGACCGGATCCCTGGTCGCGATCGACGGTGGCGCGATGCGGGCACTGTGAGTGCGCGCCGGTGAGCCTGCACTGCGCGCTCGGGCTGCTGCGCTGCCCGCACTGCGCTGGTGACCTGAGCGCCGACGACGTTCGCTGGGTGTGCCCTCAACGGCACAGCTTCGATGTGGCCAAACAGGGGTACCTGAACCTGGCGGACGGCCCCGAGCCCGCCAATGCCGACACCGCCGCCATGCTGGACGCCCGGGCCAGGGTGCAGGCGTCGGGACTGTTCGACTTCGTCTCCGGCGCCCTGGCCGCGCAGGTGCCCCTGACCGGTGTCGACACGCTGCTCGAGGTGGGCGCGGGCACGGGCCACTACCTGGCCGAACTGGTCGAGCATCGTCCGCCGGCCCGGGGCCTTGCCCTGGACGTTTCGCGGGCGGCGGCAAAGCGTGCGGCCCGCGCCCATCACCGGGTCGCCTCCGTGGTCGCGGACGTCTGGCGCGGACTCCCGGTGCGCAGCGGGGCGATCGACCTGGTGCTGTGCGTGTTCGCCCCCCGCAACCTGGCCGAGTTCGCGCGGGTGCTGCGCCCCGACGGACGGTTGCTGGTGGTCACGCCGACCGTGGAGCATCTGGCCGGACTGCGCGCTCGTTACGGCCTGCTCGGAATCGACGAGAACAAGCACGAGCGGCTACTCGCGGCGGCGTCCGGACGGTTCGAGCTGCAGCACACGCAGAAGCACCGGCTGCAGACCACGATCTCGGCCGCCCAGGTCGACGACCTGATCGGCATGGGTCCCAACGCCTTCCACCATCCGCCCCGGGCCGACCGGGCCGAGCAGGTGCAGGCGGCCGTGCAGCTCAGCGTGTTGCGTCCGGCGGCATGAACGCGCGTCAGGGGCGGCGCCACCCCGCACTACACTGCCCGGTTGTGACTTCTGGCTGGCCGAACCCGCGCGCGCTCGCACTTCTCGACAACCTGCTGGCCGGCATCGATGACGTGTTGCCGCAGGCTCGGGCGCTGCGTCGGGCCATTCACGCCGACCCGTACGTGGGTGGGCTGGAGCAGCCCACCGCCGACCTGCTCAGCGCGGCGCTGAATCGTCGCACCACCCCGCTGGCCGGCACCGGTTTCTGGACGCGCCTCGGCCCCGACGGCCCCTCCGTCGCGGTGCGCAGCGAGCTGGACGCACTGCCGATCGTCGAGCACACCGACGTCGAGTGGGCCGCGACGAACGGGTGCATGCACGCCTGTGGGCATGACGTGCACATGGCGGCGGTGTGGTCCTTGCTCAAGGCAGCCGAACGGATCGACCTGCCGATCGGCCTGCTCGGCCTCTTTCAGCCACGCGAGGAGTGTCAGCCCTCGGGCGCCCCCGAGGTGCTGGCCAGCGGCATTCTCGAACAGCAGGACGTCCGCTCGGTGATCGGCGCGCACGTGCAGCCCCGGGTGCCCGCGGGCCTGGTCAGCAGCGGCATCGGCGGCGTCAACGCGGCCGCCGACGCCTTCGACATCGTGGTGCGCGGCTACGGCGGCCACGGGGCCTACCCGTACGTGACGATCGATCCGGTGCCGATCCTGGCCGCGATCGCGTCCGGGCTGTACCAGCTGGTCGGACGACTCGTCGACCCCACCCACGCCGCCCTGATCAGCATCGGACGGCTCGAAGCCGGTGCCGCCCACAACATCATTCCCGACTCGGCGAAGCTGCAGGGCATCATCCGCACCATGCACGAGTCGGACCGGCAGATGTTGCACGCCGAGGTGCGCCGATTCGCCGAGCACACCGCCGCGGCCCGGGGAGCGACCGCCGAGGTCAGCCTGCTGCGCGGCGACCCGGTGCTCGACAACGACCACGATCTGGTGGTCGCACTCGATCCCGTGCTGCGTGCCGCCGAGTTGCCGGTGGCCGAAGAGCCGTTCCGCTCGCTCGGCGCGGACGACTTCAGCCACTTCGGCACCCGTGTGCCGATCGTGATGATGTTCGTCGGCACCGGCGAAGAGGCCGACACCCGGCACGACATCGGCCTGCATTCGGCACGGTTCCTACCCGGCGAGCACACCATTCGTACGGTGGCGGCCAGCCTGGCCGCCGGCTACGTGGCCGGCGCCCATCAGGCCGGAGCGCTCTAGGGCGTGGATCCCTGCGCGATCCGTTGGTTGCGTATCGATCAGCACGTCCTAAGCCCCAATCCACCGATCTCCGCCTACTGCGCGGCCCCATCCGGGCGCCCTGACTGCACCGGCCGCGCTCCACAGACGCCCGGCATGCCCTCGCGCGGTCCGGCTTGCCAGGCCACCCGTCTGGTGCCGCTCGCTACGGCGGCCATCGGTGGATTCGGGCTAAGCCAGTGCGATCAGGTCCGCATACTCGGGCGTCCAGAGGTCTTCGTCACCGTCCGGCAGCAGCAGCACCCGATCTGGTTCCAGCGCCTCGACCGCGCCTTCGTCGTGGGTGACCAGCACGATCGCGCCCGTGAACGAATGAATCGCCCCCAGCACCTCGGCCCGTGACGCCGGGTCGAGGTTGTTGGTCGGCTCGTCCAGCAGCAGCACGTTGGCCGCGCTGACCACGAGCATCGCCAATGCCAGCCGGGTTTTCTCGCCACCCGAGAGAACCCTGGCCGGCTTGTCCACATCGTCGCCGGTGAACAGGAACGACCCCAGGATCTTGCGCGCATCGGTCGGTGTCATGTCGTCGGGGGCAGCGGTCATCATGTTCTCGAGCACGCTGCGCGACACGTCCAGGGTCTCGTGCTCCTGCGCGTAATAGCCCAGTCGCAACCCGTGTCCGGGCTGCACCTCACCGGTGTCGGGGGTCTCGATGCCGGCCAGAATGCGCAGCAACGTGGTCTTGCCGGCACCGTTCAGCCCGAGGATCACCACCCGCGAGCCCTTGTCGATGGCCAGCGTGACGTCGGTGAACACCTCGAGCGAGCCGTAGCTCTTCGACAGGTCGGACGCCCGCAGCGGCACCTTGCCGCACGGAGCCGGGGTGGGGAACCGGATCTTCGCCACGCGATCGGCGGCCCGCTCGCCCTCGACCGAGGCCAGCAGCCGCTCGGCCCGTTTCGCCATGTTCTGCGCGGCCGTGGCCTTGGTGGCCTTGGCCCGCATCTTGTCGGCCTGCGCGAGCAGCTGCTCGGCCTTACGCTGCGCGTTCTGGCGTTCGCGTTTGCGGCGCTTCTCGTCGGTCTCACGTTGCAGCAGGTAGCGTTTCCAGTCCATCGCGTACTGGTCGAGTTCGGTACGGTTGGCGTCCAGGTGAAAGACCTTGGTGACGATCGCGTCCAACAAACCCACGTCGTGGCTGATCAGGATCACCCCGCCCGGGTACGACTTCAGAAAGTCACGCAGCCAGACGATCGAGTCGGCGTCCAGGTGGTTGGTGGGCTCGTCCAGCAGCAGGTTGTCGGCCCCCGAGAACAGAATGCGGGCCAACTCCACTCGTCGCCGCTGACCGCCCGAGAGGGTGCGCAGCGGCTGGCCGAGCACCCGGTCCGGCAGGCCGAGGTTGGCGGCGATCCGCGCCGCCTCGGATTCGGCCGCGTACCCGCCTGCCGATGCCAACTCGGCCTCGGCCCGCGAGTATGAAGCCATCGCCTGTTCCTGGGCCTCACCGGTTTCGGTGGCCATCTCGACCGAGTAGCGGGTCAGTCGCCGCAGCACGGAGTCGAGTCCGCGGGCCGAGAGGATGCGGTCCTTGGCGAGCGTGTCGAGGTCGCCGGTGCGTGGGTCCTGTGGCAGGTAGCCGATCTGCCCTTGACGGGTGATCTGACCGCCCGCCGGTAGCGCTTCACCGGCCAGGATCTTGGTCAGCGTGGTCTTGCCGGCCCCGTTACGTCCGACCAATCCGACCTTGTCACCGGGTGAAACCTGGAACGAGACCGGCGACAGCAGCAACCGGGCACCCGCCCGAACCTCGACATCTCTCGCAACCAGCACGAGGGTCTACTCTACCCGGGCGAGCGGCAGGCTCAGAACGCGCTCGCTTCAGTGCCCGGTTCAGCCGATGCTGGTCAGACCGCCACGATCGGGGTTGATGCACCTCGCCACGCGTTCGAACACCTCGGCGAGCACGGTACGCTCGGTCGGGCTCATCAACTCTATGAAGTTGGCGCGCACCGTGGCCACGTGGCCGGGGGCGGCAGCGACGATCCGCGCACGCCCTTCGTCGGTGATCGACACCAACGTGCCGCGCGCATCGTCGGTGGCCGGACGACGCTGCACCAGGCCGCGCCGTTCCATGCGGCGCAACTGGTGCGCCAGCCGGCTGCTCTCCCAGCCGATCCAGTCGCGCAACCTGCCCACCCGCACCGCGTCGTCATCAGCGCCGCTCAGTGCCACGAGTACCGCGTAGTCAGCATGCGAGAGGGCGCTGCCGGCGAGGTCTGCCGAAATCACACGCTCGAGGGCCTGCTCGGCGAGCACGAACGACTGCCACAGCCGCAGCTCGTCCTGGGTCAGCCAGCGCACCTCGTCCACGGGACGAACTCTAGGCCCAACTGCACCGGGCGAAACCTCACCCGCACCGGTGACTAGCAATTCTGCCCTCGCGCGGCGACCGGCCAGACGCCCGCCGCGCTTCCGTGGTCGTTCAGCAGGTGCAACCGGTCGGCGAGGTTGACGGCGTTGCAGACATGATTCGGCACCACCCTCACGATGCTGCCCAGCTTCGGCAGCCGCGGCGCAATGACCACGGCGTGATGCTCCGAGAGTTGGACGATCCGCGCCTGCGGATCGTCCAGCAGGCGCCCGGCACCGGTGGCGTAGGGGGCGCGATCGGCGCCCAGCACCTTGCTGCCCGCATCGAGCACCACGCGGTCGGCATGCCGGCTGACCACGCGTGCGTGACAGGTCAGGGCGATCTGGTCCGGGGTGCAGGTGCCGAGCTCCCACTGCTGAGCGTCGTTGAACACGTACACACCCGGCCGGTACTCACCCAGGCGCCCGTCCGCGAAGGCCAGGCTCGGGGTCGACCCGCCGCTCAGCTGCGGATCCGCCACACCAGCGGTACGCAGCCCGTCAGCCGCTTCGAGCAGTGCGGACGCCTCGTCGGCGGCCACCTGCGCGGCAGCACCCGGTGCGTAGCTGTGACCCGGAAAGGTGAACACGCCACGCACCACATGACCGGCGGCGACCAACCGGCCCGCCAGGTCGCCGGCGGCAGCGGGTACGACGCCGCTGCGGTGGTGGCCCGAATCCACCTCGATCATCACCTCGGCCACGCCGGACGGCAGCGCCGCGAGCGACTCGAGCGAATCGCACCCGATCGCCAATCGCACCCGCGCGGCGAGCTGCTGCAGCCGGGCGGCAGCGGGTCGGTCGATCCACAGTGGGTAGGCGATGAGAATGTCGTCGAAACCCGCGCCGGCGAACACCTCGGCCTCGCCGATCGTGGCGACCGTAATGCCGCGCGCCCCCGCCTCGAGTTGCAGTCGGGCGAGCTCGGGTGACTTGTGCGTCTTCACATGCGGCCTCAGCACGAACCCGCGCGCCCGGGCCAGAGCCGCGGCGCGATCGATGTTCGCCTGCAGCACCTCACGATCGACGACCAGGCGCGGAGTGGTGCTCACGGCCCCCATTGTCGCCGATTCAGATTCTGAAATCCCGACACTCGTCACACCCCCTCGCCTCAACACGCCGGTCGAGTTCGCGACTGGTGGCGAGATTTCAGAATGTTCAGCGGGTACAGGCTCAGACGTTGTAGCCGATCGCCCGCAACTGCTCGCGGCCTTCCTCGGTGATGTTGTCCAGGGTCCACGGCGGCAGCCAGACCCAGTTGATCGCCACCGAGTTGACCAGGCCGTCCAGCGCCATCTCGGTGTCGAACTCGAGCCGGTCGGTGAGCGGGCAGGTCGGCGAGGTCAACGTCATGTCGATCGTGCAGTTGTTGTCGTCGTCGAGGTGGATGCCGTACACCAGGCCCAGGTCGACCACGTTCACCATCAGTTCGGGATCGACCACGTCACGCATCGCCTCGGTCAGATCGTCGATGCTCGGACGGGCGCTCGGCGGCGCGATGCTGTCGGGAAATGTGTCGTTGACCAGGTCGGACGGTCGTGCTTCAGTCATCGGTTCTCCTTCGTCGAGGTGGCGGTCTGACCCGCCAGGGCCTGCGCGGCGGCGTCCTTGAACGCCGACCAGCCCAGCAGTGCGCACTTCACCCGAGCCGGAAACCTGGCCACGCCGACGAACGCGATCGCGTCCTCGAGCCGGTCCTCGTCGGGTTCGATCTCGCCGCGGCTGTGCATCATCTCGGTGAACTCCTCGTGCAGCGCCAGGGCGTCATCGACGCTGCGTCCGATCACCAGGTCGCTCATCACCGAGGTGGACGCCTGCGAGATCGAGCAGCCGACACCCTCGTACGACACGTCGGCGACCCGGTCGCCGTTCAGCGCCACCCGCAGCATCACTTCGTCGCCGCAGGTCGGGTTCACGTGCTGCACCTGCGCGCCGTAGGGCTCGCGCAGCCCGCTGTGATGCTTCTCGCGGTAGTGGTCCAGAATGATCTCCTGGTACATCGCCTCGACGCTCACGCCGCCCTCCCGAAGAAATCCCTGGTGTAG